>Ga0209088_10000006_pt1 | contig 239697 bp, 266 predicted proteins | sample S_140625_EF_Meta_FD_187324 | JGI IMG/M metagenome (GOLD analysis project Ga0209088, IMG submission 187324) | Freshwater microbial communities from Lake Simoncouche, Canada to study carbon cycling - S_140625_EF_MetaG (SPAdes) (version 2) | ecosystem: Environmental > Aquatic > Freshwater > Lake... | reverse complement strand
CTCTATTATTATAGGGGCGTGCGAGAATAAGTTCTGGGCGCGGGTGGAACACACCCCCTCCCCCCTGTGGAATGCTGTGGGAAACTCAAGGGTCGCCGCCGAGCGGAGCGAGGCATGTACTTGAACAATCAAGAGCTGTCAAAGGACTGTTCTTGATCAGCTCACGGAACTATATTTACGAGGAAAGGGGGTAATTATGGGAGCACCCTAGGGGCTTATGAAAACTGGGGGTAAAATTGAAAAATTGAAACGATGAGTTGATTTGAAAAGTAAAGTCAAGAAGGATCTTGAGAGTCTAAGAGTAGGTAGAGGTTGTGTTTTGGGACGATAATTACAAATATGGATGCATGAGTGAATGAATGAAGAGGTCAGAGGATCGCGGGGGACGGGGGTATGAAAGGTTATTGAAGGTCGGGGTCGGGGTCGGGGATGTGGGATGGAATGGAAAAAGGGGGACCAGTGCCTTTAACCGTGCATAGACTTTTCTTTCTTTTTGTGGCTTTCGCCTTTTGCGCTTTTTAGGCTGTTTTGGGTTTTGTTCTTTTTGTTTTGTTTTTTGTGTTTTCATTCCATCACCATCCGGCACGGCTCGCCGCAGGACTGGATGAAGGCGGCCATCCCGGGGAACTGGGCGTACTCGGCCTCGCGGCGTGCGAGCTCCTTAGACGCGACCACCTGTTCCTCAGACACCTGCCCATCCGCCAGCGCCTCATCCCACTCGGCGTCGATCACCTTGTCGAGCCGCGCCTTGCCGCCCCACCGGACGATGGCGTTCTCGATCTCGCAGATGAGCGCGACCGCCTCGGCCTCGTTCGTGACGTACCGCTGGGGGTAGCGGAAGACGTCCTCACGGTCCTCGAGCAGCTGCTTGACGCGGTCGGGCTCGCGCTCGATCACCAGGCGAGGAGGAGAGTGCGCCGCACGGCGTTTGCCGTTAATGCGATCTGCCCACTCCTTCCACTCAGCCCAGGATGCAAACCAGGGGCGGTTCCAGCGGTCGCCCTTGGCCAGCATCTTGACGTGCTCCCACTCGCTGGTAGGCATCGTCACAAAGCGGTTCGCCTTCGCCTCGTCGGCGCGCACCGCAACATCTCCCCAACTCACATCCTTCATGTAGTTGGTAGAGTTCGACAGCACACAGAAGACTGCGCACTCCTGCATGACTGTCTCGTGCTCCTCAGCGGGCACGTTGGAGAGCATCTGGACGATAAGGTCCGTCTGCGTCTCCACGTTCTTTGGCCAAAGGGCCTCCAGTGCGGTGATGATCTTCGTGCTGTACGACATTGTGCAAGGGGTCGAAGTCCAAGCGTTATTCAATGCGTAGGTAGGGGGAACAGAGACACAAGACTTTTGTAAGTGTTGTGTGTATGTTCAGTGTGGGGGGCTCTTGACTCTCTTCCTGGAACTCACCGATCCGTTTTTGTCAGTTTGTGAAAACGGATTCGTGATACCCGAAACGGATGGAAGAGTCCTGGCATCTTCATACATCGCATATACATCAAACGCAATCATCATGAGCAACATCGAGAACAACGAGAACAACAATCATCTGGATCTGGAGCCTCGGTCGGAGGCATGGGCACGCCGGTGCCTGGACGGGCACTGCTCGCACGACGAAGATGAGCTGTGTGCCAAGCAAATTGCGACGGACGGCTGGTACGAGGGAATTGAGGAGGGCCGACTGATGACGGTCGAGGAGTACCGTGGGATGGCGCCGTCTATCGCCGAAGAGTTCCTGAAGCGCTGGCTGAAAGAGCAGGGAGGCGGCCTGTGCAGCCAGCTGACGGTGGATTCCCTCCGCAAGAATGCCGCAGAGGCAGAGATCTGTGACTTGGCCGCTCTGGACAGCGCGATCGTCCATTCTTGCTACCGATGTGAGGACTACGATGACGGCAGCCAGCCGCCGCGTGCAAAGCACTGGGTGTGGAGGGACATACCCCGTCGCAGCCACGACGATGGCTTCGATGAGTACGAAGGCGACGCCGAGGAGTGGGAAACAGAGTCGCAGGAAGAGGAGCGACGGCAGGAGATGGCCGAGGAGAAGGAACGGCAGGAGGAGGCGTATGCTGACCTCAACCGTGCGGTCTTTGAACACAACAGCGAGGCGACGGCGGATCCGCATATCCGGGTCAGTCATCTGAGCCCGGTTGTTCCAGACAACTGGCTGGAGATCGCAATGCGGGGAGTGAAGTGAGCAGCAGAGTAGAACTTGAAGAAACAGGCTTTTTAAACTAAAAACGGTTGAGCTGTGTTAAACTCTTCACACTGAACAAAGAATGAACTATGCCACCTTGAGTCCTCCGTCATGGAAACTTACCCGACAGGTGGCGTGCCCAGACTTTACTCTACACGAAGCAATCATACGTATAAAGCGGTGGTTGGAGCAACGTATCCGTTCCCAACCCCCTCTCACATGGCAGCCAGAGCATCCAGCCACGGTGCCGCTTCTTCGAGACCCATATTCAACTCCGCAAATAACTGAGTAGCCGCCTGATACCGAGCAGTCTCGTCCTCAATCTCTGATATTTTTCCCATCTTGCTCTGCAGGATGAAGCTCTTGGGAACTTCGGGTGCAAACTTGTCGTCGAAGCCCACCATGACGTTCAGGAGGCGGTTGATGTGACCGTCACAGCAGAGCTGGAACGACTCGGCACATTCCTGCTGAAGGCGCTTGATCAGTTCCAGACGCAGATCGGCGGGCTCCATACTCTTGATGCCCGCCCACAGGTGGCGAAGGATGCGGCGGTAGAGCTTGTCCCCAGGGGCTCGGCATTCGTTCTTCGCCCACCAGAACTCCATGTCTGCGTAGATGCGGTCATCCACGGGACGGCGGGCGTAGATGCGTGTCCAGGCCGCCTTGATCTCAGCAATCGTCTGCTGACCGGGGGGTATCGGGTACTTCAGGATGATTGCCATGTTCTTGTTGCTCTGCTCCGTGACCTCACGAGTATGAATGTTTTGCGAATCCTGGGACATTGCCTGGAGACGGGGAACGGGAACAACGGGTGGGAGCTGGGCCATCACCTGATCAACAACCTGCAGGATCGTCTGGTTTGGATTTGCCATGATAGCAGCCATGGCAAGGCGAAGACCTTCAGCGAAAGGAGCGCCGTAGGGAACTCCGCGCACTCGTAGTTCGCGATAGAAATGCATATAGTTCTGCTGCCATATCCGCCGGCGGCGGGCGTTCTCCGCCTTCTTCACCCGTGCATTCGCATGGGTTCGGCACTCGTGGTCGGCATTCCCAGGTTGGTAGTGCTTGTCGCATTGCGTCCCATCGCGCTTACGGAACGAGCAGAGGTCTTCGGCAGGGATAACCTGGCTCATTTTGTGGTGTTGGGTGCAGAGATGGGTGTCGGTATGGTTTTCTTTTCGCACGCACGGGGTTCCAGCTTTGGTGACGGCAATACATTGTGGCATTCTCTGCTATGTTTGCTTGACTCCCGGGAAATTATGCTCCGGAACTTTCCGTTTTCACAGGAGAGGCATGTCCTGGGTGTCGATGGCGAATGCATCCTTAACGATGGGGATAATAGCGAGAGCGGTCACTTCGGCGTCGGGGGGAGCCCTGCGTTCGAGGACGAGTTCAGTGAGCGTCTCTGGGAACGCAGGGTAGTAAGGAGAGGTCAGCACGAACCCTCGCACGATAGCCATAAAGTCGTAGAGATCTTCAAACGACAAAATGTACATGGTATAGGTTTCATTCTGCACAGCACGATGGTTTCGGTAGTATCCGAGGAGCCCGTTCATAAGCCAGCGAGTGGGGGGCATGCCAAACAGCTCTTCCACTGTCTCGCGAAGGGCGGTTTCCAGGGTCAGTTCGCCATCCAGGGGTTTGCCTCCAATACCTGAGATCATCTTCTTAGAGGGCTGGTACCCCATAAGAACGTGAGTCTTGCTTTGAAAAACGATACCCGCAGACATTACTTAGATGGTCTGTCTATGTTTAAGTTGGGGTAGGAGGAGCTGCGCCAGGTAGGATGGCGTCTATGACAGCGCGGGAGATGGTAGTTGTAATGATAGTGGTATATGATGTCTGTGAGTTGCCAACGTAGGCATGGATGGCAGAGCATACGGGGCTTCCAGTGGCGATCATGCCCTGGAGAAAGCCCCACGGAGTTGCATGGACGCACAGCTTGGCGTACAGATTGGCAGCAGCATAGTGTGATGAATAGGTGAGGAGCATAGTGCCCAGGATCTTCACGATAGGAAGAGGAATCATGTCTTGCATAGTGTGTTATTCTCCTACAGGGTTATTCGTTTTCTTCAAAATCATCTAGGTCGTACAGTGCCATGGCCGTGAGCTTGGGAGACCGTTTAATGGCTTCAAGTTGTTTTGAGATGCCATTATCACGAGGTTTTGGACGCGGAGGATGAGGCGGGAGGAACGTCCTGATGAGATGAATAAGTTCTGACGGGAGATTCTGGACAGCCCTCGTGAGATCGTCCATGCTACCCTGTCATAAAAAAACCCTTGTTATCCCGTGGAAAGTATCCTCCCCTCCCTATACCTCGTCTGCCATATCAAACCCGTTGTCGTAGTCGTAGTCAAACTCTCCGTCCCCGTAGTCCTCGTCGTCGTGATCGTTCCAGTTCCAGTTCATCATGATCTCGTAGTCTTCATCGCTGATTTCGTAGTTAGAGGTATAGTCGCACATTGTGTTGGGGCTTCTTAGTCTTCCTAGACACCTTTTGGATCCGTTTTTCTTGACTAACCACAATGAACGCGGCATTCTGTTACAAACAGCTCAAAACAGGATCAGTGCTCTTCCCGCGCACTGATTTTGTAGCTCGTTGTGCCCCGCAGAAGGAGATTCCAACGCCCACCGACGTCTATGTGACAAACGTAGGTGCGCTACCTATTCGCGTTTTCTTCACGTTCAACTATCCTATGAGAGGTAGCGACTACTTCAATTTCATTGTTAGCAACCTTACGAATCAGACACAGGTTACTCTGCGCTATCAGCCGGCAACCATGTACATCATAGGAGGACTGATTGTTGAGAACGAATATACGGTTGCAGTTCAGGCTGTTGTGGATGAAATACCAAGAGGGATCTCAGTAGCAACGGAGCCCTTTTCTCCAGGATACGGCATTCTGCAATTTACGAAGCGCCTCGTGTATATAGCTCAGACAGACTCGATAGCTGTTCCGAGTATTCCACCAGGGCCGCCCATTTCTCAGCGAACATCGTTGGCGATATGCACTGATACTCAAAATAATCTTTTAGCTACATTCGTAGATGCGCCATCCCAGGTGTCATATGTCGTAAAATACACAAATACTGGTACGCGACTCTTTCTCGTTCCAATTGCACTTCCCACTCTTTTTACTCCATACGCAATCGCTACAGATTCTAACTCTGATATATACGTTGCAGGGTATGAAAGGACTCTAAGTGAATTTGGAGACACCATCTCTCCTGCCGTAGTGAAATTGAGTGGTGCTGACGGATCATCTCTTCGGACTAGTTCAAACTATGAACTTTTTGGAGGATACTTTACTGGAATTAAGGTGACCGCTGATGCCGTATGTCTATGTGGTTTTACCGTATCAGACATTGGAATCGTGCAATCATTTATACTTTCAAAGAATCTGATCCTACAGGACTTGGCATTGGATAAACGCCCAGCGGAGTCAGACACGGATGCGGGCGATGTCTCGGTTGCTCGCGCGATATGTGTAGATAGTCTAGGACGACTAATTGTTGTAGGATACACACAGACCTCTGATCAACTAACGACGTCGTATTTCATGAGCATCTATGTCGCAACCACGCTTGAGCGACTCCTGTATTTCAAGAAGGGCGGATTCAAGCAACAGATTATTGGTGAAAGTGTAGCACTTTGCCCAGACGGAGGTGTCGTTATGTGCGGTTCAACAAGCATCCAACTAGATAGTGTTGGATTCGTGGGAACAGGCGGACTGAATGCCTTCATTAGTAAGTACAATTTCTCGACTTACACGAATGACGATCTTCGTACCTTTAGTGGAACTCTACCACTCAACTGGACAAAACTTCTAGGAAGTTTTGATTCGGATACTACTTTTACAATGGGACTGGGGACGGCGGTGGATAGTCAAGGAGGAATATACGTTGTTGGAGAAACTAGCGGAGGGATAGGGACATTCGGTCAGATGGGAGGCATAGCAGATCTCTTTGTTGTGAAGCACGATGCGTCCGGAAACCAAAAATATCTCAATCAGAACGGCGCTACCAACTTTCTGCCGTTCATATCCACTACCTTCTCCACGTGTGTCGCAACAAACTCAAACAATGATTTTTTCTTAGGAGGTGTATCCGACGGTCTTCGGTATGATGAACTTCCCAATCTGGCGGCACCTGCAGGCGCATACGTTCCGGGAATTTTTGTATCGAAATACTCTGCAACGGCATGATCACTCGACTGCTACGGTATCAACCCAAACATCTTCACCATACCGACTGAAGATGTTTTCAGATGCAGATGCAACCTCTAGAATTTGGATATTTGCATAATCGCGATGAGGAACATCGACGACAATATTCACTCGCTCGCCCAGAACGTATTCGCGAGCAACGGGAAAGCGAAGGACAGTATACCACTTCTTTGCATTGTCAATCCGGCTCAGAACCAAGGCCGAAGCAGTATCCCAGCAGTGCGTAGCCTTCTCGAGATTCAAGATATCGCCTTCGCGCAGAGAGAATACAAAGTACATGACTGCCATTTTATGGTGTTCGGTATAGCAGGAGCAACGCTATCCATTTTACACAAAACGGATCTTGGTAGTGCAAACTATCCTTCGTATCAAACATGTCTGACGATCTTCACCTTATTCATGCCGAGCTTGAGCGCCGTGGTGCAAAGACCTTTGGGACCCTGGAACGATGCACGGAGCGTCTGCAGCGGTTTCTTGACGCCGAGGCTCGGGCTGTGAAGACTCCTCCTCTGTCGCCTGAGTCTCACTTTCCATTGAATGATCCTCCGAGCGTTATCCGCATGGAGCTGGACGACGAGGATCTGAATGCCGCACGGATCCTGTGTGAGTGTGCGAATACACCAGTGGAAGAGCGCGTAGATCGTCTGGAGCTGTCTATGCTGGAACTCTTTGGCAACGAGAACATCTACCACCGCATGGAGGAGATGGAGACGCGTATTCGGCGGCTAGAGCGTATTGCTGATGCCACGGAACAGCGAGTATATGAATTGGAGAAGAAGGCGTCTATCTACGTGGAAGTCCCAGTCTTCACGCTTTAGGAGCCTCTTCAGCATAGTAGCGCTTGCATAGCTCCTTGAGGATGTAGATGTACTGCCACATGCAGTCTTTGCTCTCGGGGGACAGGGTCAGCCAGTAGGCGCGAATCTTGGAGATGATATCTACAGTATCGCTGCCGTAGTTGGCAGGCGTATAGGTCATGATAAAGGTCTCATCGCGGGCATCAATTTTTGCCTCAAAGGGGACTACGACGTGCTCATTGAACGTTCCAATGACAGTAGCGGGAGCCGTCTTTTGGAGCATCCCCAGAAAGGTACGAAACACCTTGAAATCCGTGTCATCTGGGAACATCTCAACCAACTGTCCGACGACGGCATCGAACTGGCGGAAGAACGTCACGAGGTACATATTGTATAGTAGTAGGCACTAACTTGTAAATAATTAACGAGTCTTGTACTCGTTGTCACGGATACCCTGCAGGGATTCCAGGCGGCTCATGACATCATCATTGCGACCCGTCTTGCCTCCCTCAAACGATGACTGGGTTGTGGGTCCATCCAGACCCGGGACGCTCTCCTGACCCGTAGTGCGGATCTCACCGTCAAGATAGGAGTAACGGAGCTGGTCATCGGGCGTCTTGGTCTGACCATCGAACGACGAGTATCCAGTGGAGATCGTGGCGGACTCATTGAAGGACCAAAAGAGAGGCTCGGCTGGCTGGGTGGGCGGGGCGCGGGCAGTGGGGATCTCACGGCGGCTCTGAACAGGCTTGGACAGGTGGGCAAAGATATTGGTCTTGCCAACCACCAGCTGCTTCGTATCGGGGAATGCCATGGTGGGAACACTGGTAATCTCCTTCGGCCAGAACTGCTTGGGCGTCGTGTCGTAGCTCACAAAGCGGAACAAGGACGCCTTGTTCAGCGCCTGGATGGTTCCAATAACCTCTTTACTATTAGCATCGCGCTCGCTGTAGTAAAGAACGGGAGCATATTGGTTTGTTGACATTAAAATGAATATAGATAAAAACGAATAGAGCAATAACGAACATCATGAGCAGTACAACGATGTCTTCCACTTATTCCTTTCAGCTCCAGGGTGTCCCTGTCTCCTTTGCAAATGCGATTCGCCGCATCCTGCTAAACGAGACGCCTACAGTAGAGATCTCCAACGTAGAGATCTTGGAGAACACCACCTTGATGCCCCACGAGTTGATGAAGCACCGTGTAGAGATGCTTCCGGTGAATGTCCGGCCTTCAGAAGAGGACGTGATTCGCGAGACTCGTATTCTTCTACGTTATCCTCCTGCCGACAAGGATCGCGTGATCACCTCCAGCGATTTCGTGGTGCAGGGTGCTCGCAACGATATCATGCTCAAGGATCGCGAATATGGAACCCCAGTCTTCTTCCTGAAGCTCAAGAAGGGTGCAGAGGTGCATATTACAGCGCAGCTCACGGTCAATCAGAAGGCGTCGCAGGTGTGCCTGGCGAGCTACAATTACCACGTGGATGAGGAGCGCGCGGAGCGGGATAGTCAGGCGCACGAGGATAAGCAGCTGTTCAAGAACTTCCATATCCAGAAGTCGTACAGCGTGGATGAAAAGGGTCGTCCGAACCACTTTGACTTCCGCGTGGAGAGTCTAGGCGTTGTTCCGCCGAAGGAGCTCGTCCGCCAGGCGGTTGCGCAGATTCGGCAGCGGATTCGGGCGTGGAGCAAGGAGCCGATCATTCGCATGAAGGAGACGGGCAAGTTCCGGGTGACGACGACGAAAGAGGGGCACACGATCGGGGCGCTGGCGCAGGTTGTGGGCTACGATCTTGGGGAAGATATGTGTTGGCCGATCAATTATGATGTTCCCCATCCTCTGCGCCCAGAGATGAACCTTGACTTCCAGACCAAAAAGGATCCGCAGGTGGTCTTGGACGCCATTGCCACCAAGGTGGAAGAGTTGTGCGACGCTACAATTTCTAGCATTGATAAGTAAGACGTGGCAATGTCCAGCGCAGCGGAGCTCATATTCAATCCAGACACAGACTTCAAGATTCTAGAACAGTTTGAGTTCCAGGAAGAGATTCAGCGACCCGAAACAGTTCGCTTTTTCACCTTTCAGGAGCAGTCGCAGGATTTTAAGGAGAAGTTGATTCCTAAAAAGGGCAAGATCTCCAAGGCGGTGGTGCGAAAGATCGAGTATGAGGTAGATACGTTCTCAAAGTTGTACTCCCGCGCAGTCCAGGAAACCGCTTCGGGATTTGCCCAGAAAGACTACTCTCCTCCCACTTCGCTTCTGTGGGTGCATTATCAAAACTCGCATCCCCTGCAAAAGACGGCCTATTCGTGGAAGCAGAAGTGGTCTGCCCTCTACACCGATGCCAACGGACTTGCACCCAACTTCTACCACTTTCTCTTGGACTCTCTGCCCAAATCTGCTTTGTTTTTCCCCGAGGGTGATGGAATTCCCGTCTATGTCCATGGAAAGACTCAGATTAACGACCTTGTTTTCCTGCCGAACTATACTTACACTCAGACGGTGACACACGAGGACGGGCGGTCAGATATTCGCCCAACGACGCGGGAAGATACGGGAGATAACGTGCGTTTCACGGATTACCGCATTGATCCTCCTCCGTTGGCACCGCCGAATCCGCGGACAGACCACCCCTTTCTCTCATTGCACCCCGAACCTGTCATTCTGAAAAATACTGCACCTCTCCCCGAGATCCTACCGAATATTGACGATATTCTCACACACGCTGTCCCCGAGACATCGGATCCGTACGGCAAGGCAACACCCTACCTCAAGATCTACGATCTGACACTGAAAGATGTCCCAAACACGCAGTGGGTCAAGAAGTTCCCGCCCGTGCCCAGGGTGGATGAATCCCCACTGCCCATTGAACTCAGTTTCTCCCCTGGAGCGGAAGATGCGCCGTCGAAGCTGCTTCTCGATACGTATGCAGCACCATGGTATGTGGGCCTATCTCCTCGCAAGTGGCTGAATGCACAGGTGGATGGAGGTGCTCTTTTGGCCAATATCCTGCTGTCCAAGGCGGGAGACATGGCTCCACTAGCTCCTCCACCGCCCACGATTCTACCCGAGGCCGCAGTCATCCAGGGTACGGCCGAAGACTGCCTTCCTTCTGAGATCACTTCGTTTGATGATTTCATGATTCTAGGAGTGTTTCGCCCAGCCAAGTGCCCATCGTGCGGAGCTGCCGGACACCCAGGACCTATCTGCCCCATCAAGAAGGTGAAGACGGAGTATGCGCCGGGACACGGATGTATCCCCCTGACATTCATTGATCGCGAGCGGGCGGATGCGGTGTTTGAGGGCAAGGCTCCCTGGCTGCCGCAGACGAAGGACGAGCTGGTCAAAGGACACATACAGACCTTGGCAGCGTTCGCAGAGTATGAGACGGACAAGTTCCCAAAATATCCTGCCGCTGACCCTGCCTCGGCGACAAATGATGTGCGCATACTGATTGTCTCTATTCTGGACGACGATGCGCGGGCGCCCGAAGATCAGTTCAGTGAAATCTCCGATCTCCTAAAGAGTGCTGGAGCGGTTGTCAAGAACCATCTGTACCTGGACAAGCTGACTGGCGCATTCCTCATCTGCGAGCACGAGATGGAGAGGCTACAAGGAGATTACGACAAGAACCCGCGGGCGTTCATTAGTAGGTGGTGCGCGCCCCTAGACGGGTATTACGTGTGCCAGTACTCTGGCGAGCGGGTCGCGGATATTCTGGAAGCGCAGAATCAGTATGATGAGTCGGGTCATATCACCAATCGGCGAGATGCCATACAGACAGGACCGGTGCATAAGGATATTACACATCTCACGTTTGCGGCGTCGCTCAAGGATATTCAGGAGAACTTCCGTCCCACGGAACCGGGGGAAGATATCATGTACCTCCTGATCACACTACTGCAAGTCCTGCCAAACGAAGGTCCGCTGCTGGGAATGCTGGGGTATGTCCGCGACCAGAGTTCGGATACGGTAGCCAAGTCCGCAGGAAAGGGAGTGGCCAAAGCGACGGTAGAGACCATTCTAGCCAGCATCGGGTTTGCAGGCATCATTGTGCTCATGCAGACTCATCGCCCTCAACTGATACCTCGTCGATCGTTTGGAAGTGGTCCTATCGTCTTGCGCGGATACCCTCGCGACACCGACGATATCAATGATGCTCCTTTGGTAGATTCTATGCTGAATGCTCTGCGCGAAGTGTTCTCTGAGTTTCCCACAACATTCAAGGGTGCATCAGTCGCGTTTGTGAGGTCGCTGCTCGATAGTCGGGCGGGGGTGCGGAAGCTGGTAGTGGCTCAGCTAAAGCGGGCAAAGAAGACGTTCGCGTTTGAACTGGATCAGGCGCGGGCGGTTCTGGACAGTGTGGCAATAGGCGAAGAACTCGTGCAGTGTTTCAGTCCGCCTATCCTGCCTCCTACGAAAGATGTAGGATTCCTGAAACCGGCGGAGGTGACGTCGGAGATCAAGGAGTCTCGTTACCGGTGCCCGGGGTCGTTTTCGTGGTATGCTGCATCCTCTGCGTTTTCATTCACACAGGGAGAAGTGCATCTAGAGACACTGGTTCGCGAACCTCTGCGCCCCGTGGTTGCACCGCCAGAAGAGATGGATCCGCATACACCTACCGCCACCGAGATCGGAAAGCGCAAAAAGAGCCCGAAGTATGCCCCACTGGACAACTTTCTCAAAAAGGCGGATGACAAACCCAGCATGCTGCAGGAACTACTACTTCTGTCGTTCCGGGTGATCGCCGAGAGCGGCAAGAGTGTGGGGCACGACAATGAGGTGATGAAGTATATCCGCGAGACGCGGCCGCTGGTGACGCATGCAGCTGGTTCGCCTTCGCTGCTCCGCGATTACTTCAAGAGCGTCCTGGGCGAGTTCTTTGCCCTAGTCTCTAAAAACTCTATCGCCAAGACCAAGTTTGAGCATGCTGTGGGCAACGATATGTCACTGAAATCCCTGCTGTCCAGCGCTGCAGAGTCGCGTAAGCACCTGGATTCCCTGAGCGCTCGGGAGCGCGAAACATTCAAAGACCGCATGCGCGCGATGCCGGATCCGCAGCGCGAGATTACGAAGGCACTCATTGATCTGGGTCTTGCGCCTTACTTGATTACCAAGGCAGATCGTGAAGGGTTTGTCAAGGAACTGCGTGCCAAAATTGATGATGACACCGAGCCGCCGACGGATAATCCATATGTGGCTCCCGGGGACGTTGAGCAGCCCGAAGATGTTCCTGAAGAAGGACTGCACGCTGAGCGGGGAGTGGGAGATCAGGGAGCGGAAGCAGAGGCCGAGGATGGAGAGCAATTGCCAGTCGATACAGGGGACTACGGAGATGCACAAGCAAGAACCGCAGAAGGCGAAGAGCATGCAGAGGCTGCAGCATTCGATTACGAGGAAGAATTTTAGTGCTCCAGTATAATGAACTTTCTACCTGCTGTTGAACCCGCGTGGATGGAATCTATTCCTTCTGCTGCCATCTGCCAGTACTTCTTTGTAATGTTTGGACTGATCGCAGTTATCGCCGGGCTGGTCGTGCTAGGAGACCTAGTTCTTATCTTGAAGTCGGGTGGTCGCACTGGATGGGGACTGCTCATTCGTAGCATCCTGGCTTTCGCCCTGCCATTCGTAAATGCTCTCTTCTTGTATATTCTCTGCTCTCGTTCTCTTCTTGAGAAGAAGTAAGTATGCAGATTGGTTGGTTTCTTTACGGACTCCACCAGTTTGTTTTCGTAACCTTTCTATTGGTCTTCGCATCCCGCCCCGCTGTTCGCCCCCTCTTGATCGCAAGCTTCATTCCGATCTTCTTTTTCCATGTGGCTGGGTACGGATGTCCTTTTACACGCATTGAGCGATATTACCACGGTCACAATGTGACGATTATTGACCCCCTTCTGCATATGTTCCGTATCCCTGTGACCACGCCAAATCGCAAGAGCTTCCAGGCGTATTTAAGTTCCTTCCTTCTTTTGTCTATGGTTTTAACAGTATGGGTCTATCCAACCAAATGATGGACTTCTTCTTAAATCATACACGCAAGCATATTGTGCGCGCAGAGGCGGATGCGATGTTCAATGTGACCAAAAACCTCCGCGAAGTCATCTCTCGCCATCACTGGTCGATTGATGATCATGTGGAGTTCGTGAATTCGGATAGCATCAGTCATAAGCGTGGTCGCACGCTTCTGATTGATGAGAAGTATATTCTTGACGATTGGGTGAATGCTTTGCAGTACTTTTTGAACATTGAAAGTCAGGACTACAAGAATATTACACTCGCCGAGTACGCCGGACCTTTCGGCGTCTGATCGTCTTTCCCTGGCTTGTCCTTTTCTTTTTGCCGCCCGCTACGGGTTTCACAAAGAGAATGTAGTCTTCGTACCGCTCCTGTTCGTATTGTTCCGATACAATCACCGGCATGCTGCTGCGCTTCACAATATGAGTTGTCCAGGGATGACGGGCAAGCAGTCGTTTGAGAACCGACTTAAAATTGGATAGACCAGTTTCGGTAGGAATCGGTTTGCCGTACATGTCGGTAAAGTCAGAGGGATACGGAAACACAAGCATACCTCCGGGTTTTAGGATTTTCCATCCGTCGTCAAACAGGTCGTAGAAGATCTGGTCATGGTACAGAAAGTCTTTGACGTTCTGGAATGGCCACATTACAGGGCAGTACTGATCCCAAATGATATCTTTGGACTCGGCTGGGAAATCCTTCCATCGCTTCCCGGGATACTGCGGATCCACATAATCTGCAACGAGCGGTGTAGGCGTATTAAAGTCGGGTGGAGAATAAGAAAACAGCTTAGCGACGTCAGGGTCGTTTTCGCTATGACAGGCAACCAGAATCGCAGGTTGCATCTATACTCTCCTGCGACGACTTTTCATGCGACGGGTCTTCTTCAAACCACGACGATGGCGTCCTTTCCCCGCCTTCTTGCGGGTGAGAGGAACATAGCCTGGACGCGGAGGCAGTCCGCGATCATCAAAAAATGACGGATTGCGACTGAGCGGGACTTTTGTGTGCGAAGAAACGGCTGATACCATGGTTTGCGGAGTCCCAGGGGCACTGCCATCTGCAGGCCATTCTCCCCGCGAGTTAGGCGCGGTTGTAGAGCGGTCGGATGGAGTTGAACGAGGTGCTGTCGAAGAGCTGGGTAAGGATCCCTCGCTTTCACTACCGGGAGTTCGATTTCCAAACAGTGCAGTAAAATCCATTATGTATGTGCCAGATTTTCCTACACTGCCATTTCATCCACAGTATAGTTCCTATCGTTGTACAATTTGAGACGCGCCTGGAACTGCCTCCTGAAGGTGGAATCCACTATATCCACAATCAACGGATGAATGGTGCGCTTTGCTTTTTCGGTGCGCAAGATACGACCCACGATCTGGTCAATATCGGGTCGTGGAGTTGCCATGACCAGCGTGTTGAGGGTGGCGACGTCAAAGCCCTCTTTGCACATGGAGTAAGTTGCTATGAGAATCTTCTTGGACGCACAGAATTCGGCACGCTTGGACGCAGCCACGTTCTGGGCAAGGATAGCGGCTTTGGCGGGGTCCAATAGCGCACATATATCCTTGCAGTGCTGTACTCTGTCCGAAAGAACCAGGATCTGGCGTGCCGGTTCCTGTTCCAGGATATCGTTGATGATTTTCACCAGCATATCCGTCCTGGGCTTGAAATCTGCCAGTTTATTCACCATCCCTGCAACGTTCATCACTCCCTGGTTGTTGTAGAGAATCGTATTGAAGTGGGGATCGGTGGGTTCGTGCTTGTACATTTCCACTTTCACGAGATCATCCACTTTATCGCCAGATTCGGAGCGGTAGAGAATAGGACCCAGAAACCATTCAATCACATACATCAGCCCGTCCTTGCGGTCTGGGGTAGCCGACAGACCCAACATGTGAGACGAGGTGATTTTCTGAAACGCCTGCACAAACACCTCACTTGCAATGTGGTGACACTCATCCACCACTGTCAAACCGAACCCCCTGAACACTTCTTTCGGATAATCTTTCATGGACAAGCTCTGGATCATCGCAATAACGATATCCTTTTCGGTATCGGTGGTTTCCCCTTGTATATGCCCGATTGTTGCCTTGGGCAGGAACGCCTTGATACGATCTTCCCACTGATCTTTCAGAAAGGTGTTATGCACCACGATCAAGGTCCGCTTCTTGATTTGCGAGGCAATGTAGAGCGCACACACCGTCTTGCCGCCTCCCGTCTGGAGACAGATCATGCCATCATGGACTTCGGGTTTCAGGTAAGAATTGACCACCTCCACTTGGGCAGGACGAATAGACCCCGCAAACTCCCAACGATCGGAGCTTACCGACGTGATATCGGTCTTAGCGGCCGCGCCGTATTTCTGGATGCCCCACTGCTTCGGGACGTAAAGGAAGTTCTCGGTCTCATGATAGACAGGGTACTTCTTGACATACTGTGGGCGCACAAACACCGAGGGGACGTAGGGTTTGACCGTCAATTCTTTCTTAATCCGTTCAAGTTCGGCTAATCCCGCTTTTTCAAGTTTGTATCCGTTGCGTGTCAGTGCCGACATCTAGTGTTCTAGTGTATGTTCCGTGCGAACAAATATTCGTTTTATACAATACACGATGGCGCCCTATGTTGTTGAGTTTCTTGGCACGCTTCTGCTGATTGCAACGATTGCCTTCAGCGGAAACCCCGCACTCATTGTAGCCGCGTTCGCGTTCGCGGTGGGTCTGGGAGGTAAGATCTCGGGCGGACACTTCAATCCTGCCGTTAGCACTTGGGCGTGGTTCGCGGGCAAGCTGACAACACCCGATTATGGGACATACGTCCTCGCTCAGCTGAGCGCGGGCATCCTGGTCTGGGTATTGGCGTCGATGACGTAAAAACGGATTAAACTATCTTGGGAATCTATCTAGAGCAGTCACAAGATGCCACGCCGACAACGCACGCCTCATTCACCCCTACCAACCAATCCCACTGATCGCTATCTGGAAGCCAAGATGTTCCTGGAAGTTCTGTCCGACGACCTCCTGGACTACGACCATCTCAATGTGTATAACTCCGTGTTTCGCAAGCGTGTGGATGAGTACTTTGCCGAGATTGACTTCTCCATGACGGAGGGCTTCTCAGAGGAGTCGATAAAGCTCGGGAAGACCATTGAGTCTCTTGGCAAGATGATCCAGGAGACGGAGACCACCAAGACCCGCGACTTCCTCGCCTTCTACAAATCTATTGTCGCATTCATGGAGTCGCTGTAAAATAGCAAAAACGGATCACCTTTTTGCGCTAGATAGCCAACAGCATATCACAAATGAGCGTCTCTATCAACCTCCTCCGCAATCTTGACATTACCCGCCAGCACACCGACGATACTATCATCATCCAGAAGCAGAATGAGCTCACGTGCGTGGTCACTTACACTGACTCTCATTCCGCGGTTCGCCATCGCTTCGCAGTCGCTACCCCCGATCTGCCCGAGTATCTCTACAACCTGTTTGACCTGCTGCGTCTTGACGATGATCCGTTCAAGGCGGTGCAGTTGAATGCCAGGGGGTTTCCGTCCATCATGATGAACATGCCGCTCTCTCGCGGTGCGCGCACCACGATCATTGATGTGATTCGCGATGTCATTTGCTCTTACGACCTAGTGTAACAAATGTGTCTAGGACGAAGATGAAGAAGACACCAGTAAATACGAAGAGTAGCAGATCAGCAGTCGGCGTCTCACGAGGCGACTGCTGTTTTTGCTCTTGGGCGCGCATATGATTGAGGATAACATCCAGCTTGCGGTCCCACCCTCGCGACGAGTTCTCTCCGGGTATAGGAGATTCATAGGCAAACCCATGAGTCCCTGGAATCTCAGGCGACCGATAATCTTGGATAGAGAATGGCTCACGCTGGTTCATTCCACTGCTTGTCCCGACGATACGGGCGGGTCCGTAATTCTCAGACATATCCGTATCGGCTGTGGCGATAGGAAGAGACTTGGTGAGATCGGTGATGAGTTTGGCGTGCTCCTTGAGCGTAGCCTCAGTGCGGCGAGTAGGGCTACTGAATGTCTTTTCAGCCTGCTTTTTTGCGGCCCATGGGCCTCCCTTGAAAGCGTCTTCTAGGGACGCGTATCCTGCCATTATCAATTTGCGAGCAGAAAAAATGAGGGATAAAGTAATAATGGTCTTGTCTAGGAATACCCAATACATACTCGCAGGTGCGCTGGCTGTGTATATCGTGTTTTTCACCCGCCCGGCGCCGTCAGCCGTTGTGCATATGCTGTCATCTCCCCTGTCTCAGCTCGCGGTTCTCGGACTGGTCGTGTTTGTTGGTGCGCAGGTCAGTCTGCTTGTTGCGGTCGTCGCGGCGATCGCGGTGGTGCTCTCGATCCCCGGTCGTGAGTACCTAAGTATGTCGGACAACGCGGTGATCAAGAGGAATGTGGCTGCTCAGACAAAGGCTCACAAAAACATTATGTCCATAAACAAGAAACTTAAAAATAAGAACCTATCTGCGAAGGAAAGGGCAGTCCTAGAGAAGGCTCTCGCGAACAACCGGAAAGCGGAGGCGTATGCGATGGGGAGGATAAGGAGTTCGAGGGCGAATAAGGCGAAACGCTCGAGGAGTCGCTCGAGGAGTCGCTCCAGGAGGAAGTCTCCTAAGGCCGCAAATTCTATTAAGAGCAAATTCACAAACCCTGGGGCTGAAGGCTTTGATGTGATGGGAGGAGGACCCGAGCCCGCCGGGGATCTGGGAGTGCCCATGGCAGGCGAGTCCAAGGGAAGTGAGAACTTCTCTCTCCCGAATTCCTCTCCGTTCTAAACAAGAATGAAGATTGATACCGGCAGGATGATTTGGGCACTTCTGTTTGGACTCGCGATGCTGTTTGCGTATTTTTACCTCACACAGGGACGCGAACACCTGGCTATCCCCGCGTCCGGCGCGACGAATGATGCTGTCAAGAACATCGCGAGTGCGATTGATAGCGTGAAGGGTATTGAGCATGCGGTGGGCGCCCGGCGTAAGAAGCCGTCCCGTCGTCGCTCGCGCAGCCGTTCGCGGAGCCGCTCCAGGCGTCGTTCGCCAAAGGCTCATCACGGTGGAAAGCGTTCGCCGAAGTACGGAAAGAAGTCAGCTAAGCGCCGCGAAGGCTTTGATGTGATGGAGACTGAGAACTTTGATTCCATGGGACCTGAGCCCGCGGGAGATCTGGTAGCCCCTCTTGGCGGTGAGGCGAAGGGCAGCGAGAACTTCTCCCTTCTGGACTCGTCGCCTTTTTAATATCCCAAATTCATAATAGAGTATGTTCCTAGACAGCATTAACGAAAGCAAGTTGTTCGCTGGACTCATGATGATTTTCCTGAACATTGGTAGTCGCTATATTACCATTGAACTCTCGAAGACTCAGAAGGAGTACCTGACCAACTCGATTTTGCGCCAAGTCTTGGTCTTTGCTGTTGCGTTCATTGGAACGCGCGATCTCATTATTGCTCTGGTTCTGACAGCCGTCTTCACGATTTTGGTGGATGGACTGTTCCATGAGGACAGCAAGATCAGTGTCTTGCCGAAATCGATGGCTCCAGCAGTGAATGAAAACATAAGCCCGACAAATGGACCTTTTGGATTTCTCCGCGTGATGTCGGGAGTTCCCGAAAATGTAGAAAATCCCGCTTTTGATTTGGCTGCACCCGTGATTGGGACAACGTGATTGCCGTTTGGGTGAATTTAAAGATTGCGTAGTCTAAGATAACAGAGGGACAGATGGCGTCCAAAGATAGTTCGGATATAACAGACTTTATACGTTCCAAAAGCGTTGTTTTTGGAACGTATTGTCCGCCGTGTGAAGCGGGTGGAGAAGCTGGTGCAGGAGCTACGGGTCCCACCGGTCCCACCGGTCCAGCTGGTAACACGATTCTCAATGGGGTCGGTCCGCCCAACAATGCTGTGGGGGCGATCGGAGATTTTTATCTGGATACCTCTACCAGTATCCTATACGGACCCAAGGCGTATTCGTATATCTCGACATGTGCTACGATTGCCCTGTATATGGATTCGGGGGCTACAAACTCGGCCGCATTCGCCTCATTTCCCAACGGAACAACGGTAGTGCTCTACATCAAGGCTACAGAGAACGTCCAAGTGACCTATGATGCCTACGACAATACAGGCACAGACGTGGATCTCACTTTCATGATTGGTGGATCTTTTGCAGGTCTAGGAGAGCCGTATGTTCTCACAGCAGGGGTAGTCACTCAGCTGACCTACACAACTACGAACACGAACTTCGCCCAGTTTCGGTTTGCTGCACCGGGGTGCAATATTGTATGGTCGCGAGATCAGTGGGGAGAATATACATCGCTCATAGGTTCGACAGGTCCCACGGGTGCAACTGGTGCAACAGGTGCTACAGGTCCCACGGGTGCAACGGGTGCAACGGGTGCTACAGGTGCTACAGGCGATATGGGTCCCACAGGTCTCCCAGGAGATGTAGGCGCTACTGGTCCCACAGGTCTCCCAGGAGATGTAGGCGCTACTGGTCCCACAGGTCTCCCAGGAGATGTAGGCGCTACTGGTCCCACAGGTCTCCCAGGAGATGTAGGTGTTACAGGTGCCACAGGTCCTACTGGAACAGTATATAATTTTATAGGAAATTGGGTTCAAGGATCTTATGTTGCAGATACCCTAGCAATTTCTCAAATTGATTTTAATACGTATGTAAGTCTTCAAGTAATTACAGATGTGTATACGGATCCTGCAAATACAGTACAATGGGCATTATACTCCATGAGAGGTTCGATTGGCGAGACAGGTCCGTCAGGTTTGCCAGGAGATGTAGGCGCTACCGGTCTCCCAGGAGATGTAGGCGCTACCGGTGCCACAGGTCCCACGGGTGATATAGGTGCGACAGGTCCCACCGGTCTCACTGGTAGCACTGGAGTCACAGGACCCCCTGGTTCATCATCATCATTTTTTCCTTACCAAGCAGACAATAGTGCAACTCCAACGTCAAAACATATTTCATGGTCTAACTTTGCTACTCAAACCTCATCGACATACGTTAGAGTAAATCATATAGACCAAGATGGAGTAGATGTTGATGTATTTTTAAATTTAGTTAATGAAGGAGACGAGTTAATTATTCAAGACGCAAATGTTTCTGCAAATTTCCAAAAATGGTTAGTAAGTGGAACTCCTATACCAAATACTGGAAGTAATTATGTTCAGTACCCAGTAACACTAATTACAAGTGGTGGTTCTTCCAATTTTAATAATAATCATCAAATCATACTAGCATTAATTACAACTGGAGCCAAAGGCGACACTGGAGCCACAGGTCCGACAGGACTCACAGGTTCTACGGGTCCCACTGGACTCCAAGGACCAACAGGTCTGACAGGTGAAACGGGACCCACAGGACCGATTGGTGGATCGGATACGCAAGTTCTGTTCAATAGTGCCGGCGTAGCAACTGGTGATCCTGCGCTCACGTTTGATGTAACCACCGGGACAACGACGATGAGTTCGTTGGTCGTGACCTATACATCCTCTCACGGAGGAACCGCTACCTTCTCGTCCAATGTCAATGTTACATATTCGGGAAGCAGTCCAGGTCTCACGATTAGTGGGACGGATACGGTGGGAGGAGCGGGATTCATAAACTTCCTGCGGGTGACCAATACATCGTCTGGTGTGACCAATCCGACCAAGACATTTCGTATAAATCAAGTGGGAGGACTCGGTATTGTCAATAACGCATACAGCTCAGAAATATTCAGTGTGACCGACGGTGGAATTTTACAGGTGGGAGGAGGAAATTCATCGGCGACTCTAAATAATTCACCAACAACAAATTACCTTTTATTCAACAATAACGGGTCATCAATCTACGATGACGGCAACATGCATATTCACACCATGCAGGATGGTGGAACCATGTGGATCAATACAAGCGGTGGTCAAATCAATTTGATTTCTCAGACCGTGAGTGGAGGATCCCTGGGAACAGGCGTAGGTATTGGAACATCGACTCTGACTGCTTATGTAACAATCAGTGGAAGCAAGACATACACAATAGGAGCATACGGATACCTTCACCCGACGTTTGGAGCAGGAACAGGTGCAGGAACAACTGCTCCATACAGTTTAGCCACAAGCCAACGTATCCAAGCAGTTGAATTTGATGCGACCTCTGACGAACGTCTCAAGGATATTTCAGGTGGTATTACGGCCGAGGAAGCGATACGGTTTGTCCAGAGCGTGAGTGGAATGTACTACTCCTGGAAGAACGATCCGTCTGGGGGACTCCATAGCGGTTTCATTGCGCAGGACATTCACAAGGCAGGGTTTGATCATATGGTTTCGACAATTCCGAATACCTCTCTGAGCGGTCAAGTCGATGATGACGGATACACACATCCAGAAGGAGCTCAGCTCACCCTGAATTACAGCGCAATCACGCCTTACCATCACGAAGCCATCAAGGTTTTACTTGATCGCGTCGCACGGTTGGAAGCTCAGATCTCAAGTTTACTTCGCTAAGTTATCTTTGTAGGCAGAATACAGCTTGGAACTCACGACCTCCTGCATCTCCAGCGTGAAGGAGAAGTTGCCGTACAGGACTAGAGGCCGGCCGTAGCAGTCTGTCAATTTCAGTTTGATGACCGAGATGTTTTCGGGCTCGGGAAACACGACCTTGTTGGCGATGGTGGTGCGCCCGTCGGCATAGATTACACTGTTCTTGCTGACATTGACAATGATCTTTGCGAACGCGGGGGCAGCTGTTCCGTTGAAGGATACGTGGTCAATTCCCTCATAATTCTCCAGATTGAGGAAGACATACGTATTACCCCCGAGATTCGGCAGGGTCTCCGACGTATAAGACGACAAATTGGAGTAAGCATTACTGGTGAATCCGAGAAACGATCCAAGACCTGTATCGAAGGGGCGAATAGAGGCCTCGCGCGTTACGCAGCAAGTTCCGCTGGTCACCGTCGGGGTAAAACTCAGAGAAAACACCGTAGCCGCTGATATCGTAGTCTTTCCATTTACAGCATTGAAGACTACACCTAGCGAGACAGTGGACACCGCCGCAGAAACTATAGCTGCCGCTAGAGTCGTAGAACTATAATTACCATCCGAGATTGTGCAAACTGCTCCACTTGCCGTAAAAGTCGTGTTCTGCTGGGTCGCTGAAAAATCATACCATGTATTTGGGAGTTCAATGCTGGACAGACGCATGGACGTAATGTTCTTGTACGTGCGCGGCAGGCGGATTGTGCAGAATCCGGCATTTGTGACTGCCGCGTTCTCACGAAAGCGAGTATCAACATTGACAACGCGGGGAACTGATTCGGTGGGATACACTGCCCCGTAGGTTGTTCGGTCTTGGAATCCTCCAACGGAAAGCATAACTGGACCGCTCATTGTGTCTAGTGCCTATAAAAAAGTTGTTAAAAACGCGGAGTGTATAGTAAATAGATCAAATGGCGTGTGCCAGTTCATCTACTTCTGCGGGTCTTCAGATCTATCTAGAGTATCTCACAGCTTTATTACGACTGAATTCTTCGCCGACTTCCGAGCCTCCGACTGCGCAGACTTGCGGAGTGCCGTCTTCAGTGTCGGCTTCGGTGGCGGAGGGATGTGGGGCGGAGCAAACGTCGGCACCTGAACCTGTGGCGCAGGATCCTGGGCGCGCACCGGCGGAGCCATCGGACTTGAAATCTTGCGCTCCTGCGTCTGGATGTTCTTGAGGATATCGCCGATACCCATGCCCGAAGGCGGCTTCATCTCGCGCGCCGGCTGACGGGCAGGGATGCTCTTGATTGACTCGGACGGCGGAGGAGGCTGGTTGATTCCGCTGAGGAAGGACATCATGCCTGCCAGACCACCTGCGGGTGCAGGGGGAGAAGGCGCAGGAGCAGGAGGGGGAGCAGATGCCGCCTGCTGCTTGAACTGCTGCGTCTGTGCCTGCATCGCCTGTGCCGCCATCTGGCGCGCGATATCCGGGTTATTCTTGAGAATCTCCTGGATGTTCGGGACTGGGGCCTTCATCGCCATTTGGTTGGTGAGATGCACCATATAGACCATGAAGCACGTGCGCATCGGGATACGCACGAGAGGATGCATACGCATGTTCTCGCCGTAGAGGTCATACACTTCCTCAAAATCCTCCTCTAGGTCTGCAACGTTCATCTGCGCGCTCTGCGACAGACCATCGAGCTGCAGACCGAACGCCTTCATCATCGCCACGTTCTTGGATCCCCACTCCAGAGCCGACATACCCGTAATGAACCACTCAGAGAACTGCTTGATGGTGGAATCCATGGCCTTCTCACGGCGCACAAACTCCAGCTCCATCTCCATCTCATCGAGGGGAGACTCCATCGTGAAGCGCTTGCGCATCGGGACACCGAGCTTTGTCAGGCGGTCAAACTTGCGGAGGAGCTCGTACTTACGCTTCATGAGCGCATCGTCGGACATCTTGGGCTGCACATTCACGGGCTTCAAGTAAGCTTCGGCATTGAGGTTCTCCACGCCGTCCCATGTTTTGGTCGCGCCGACATCGTTGGCCGAAGGAACCAGCTTGGGCGGCTGGAGAGGCTCAGACGGCAGGTCCGTAAAGTCCAGGCTGACCTTCTCCAGGTCCGCCATCTTCGTGTCGGGCGCCGACATGACGGCAGTGTTCATAAGTAGATCTGCACCGGGGATTTCGCTGCTCATTATCTGTTTATCCGCATCCTCTTCCTAAGATTAAAACGCGGGGTGGCGGATGCTCGCTAGAATGTCGGCGGATGTTCCAGGAAGTAGAGACCTTGGAGAAACGAGTCTGCAAGATCGTCCTTCTTTTTGTGCGACTTGAAGAAAGGCAGTTGGCACGGCGGACACAGCACCTCGCAATGGACGATACCCGTCTTCTTTCGCCCACGGTACGTCCCCGTGGCATCCGTTGCACATGTGATGTTGTCCAGCTTATGAATCGCCGACACTCCCTTGGTACGGAACCCTCGACAGGCAAAGTACATGTGCAGCATGGCTTGAACTGCAAACATACGGCGATCCAGCTGGTTCTCAAAAATAATGAGATCTGCCCCCACCCACAGGGGGGCACGACGATCCAGGGATTCAACAATATCGCCTACAAGATCCAGGACACCTCCTCCAGCCGCACGGGCATTTCCCTTGAACTTTGACCATCCCGACTTGTTCATCTCCGCCCACACTTGAGCTACCAGCGCCGGCTTCTTTTGCTTGGCATCAATCCCATGTGACCGCGCCATCTCCTGAATCTCCGCCACGGTCTTCTTGTTCAGTCCTGTCTTGGTGGCAGCCACTCCCTTGGGGCGATGACGCGAACACGCTTGTGTCCCTGGACCATTCTGAACCCACATGGCGGGCTTGGCACACTTGTAACACGCTGTCCGCGCAATCCCGTTCTTTTCACCTACTACATCGATGACATCCCATCCTGTGATCCTCATATCTGTTCTGGAAGTCCCTTCGAGAACACATACAGCCAAGTTTCGCAAACCAACGTCAAAGCTTACTAATTTCATTTACTGCGCTACTTGAACCAGCGAAATTAGCGTTGTCTTTTTATCGCTCTTATTGAAAGGTATCCCCCTCTCTGTAAGCAGCTGACGGAGTTCCGCGACCGTCTTGCCCGAGACATCTACGGCATCCATCGTCTGGACCTCCGCCTCCTCCACCTCCTCATGGACGGATACGCGGTCGTCCGTCTCTGGGACAAGCTCGCCCACGGCCTCCATCTCGGGGACATGAGCCTCCTGCACCTGGTCGTGGGACTCCAACGGCGGCATATCGGCATACTGGTCCTCCTCCTCCTGGGCCGGAGACTGCTCCTCCTCGTGGAGCTCGGGAGGCAGGCTTGCTGTAAAGGATACCGGCGGAGCGGTCACGGCGACAGCCAGGGCGTTGATTGCCTGCGACATGCGCGACTGCTGAATGTAAAGCCACGCGACGAGGCCTGTGAGGACTAGAACTATTCCGGCGAGTAGAGCGACGATTCCGTGAAAGAACTCCATTTTATGTTCTTGTCTTAGTTTTTACCCTGCTTTTAAACGCCCAGACTCAGAAATCATCGAGGTCGGTCTTGATGATCATATCTTCCTGGCGAGCCCCCACTCCTGCCTTGGAGTAATCCGAAATACGGCGCTCAAAGAAGTTACCCTTGCCCTCCATCGAGATCATGTCCATGAAATCAAACGGGTTCTGGGCGTTGTAGATCTTGGCAATCCCCAGCTGTACAGCCAGGCGATCAGCGACAAAGTGAATGTACTGCTGCATCAGCTTGGCGTTCATGCCAATGAGCGAGCACGGCAGGGCTTCGCAGATGAACTCGCACTCAATATCCACTGCCTCGGTAATGATACGCTTCACCTCGTGGGCGGGGAGGGGAGCACCCATATGGTACATCTCCACCGCAAACACCGTGTGCAGCCCCTCATCGCGCGAGATCAACTCGTTGGAAAAGCAGAGACCAGGCATGAGACCGCGCTTCTTCAGCCAGTAGATAGAGCAGAACGCACCGCTGAAGAAGATGCCTTCAACACAGGCAAAGGCGACCACACGAGTGGCAAACGACGCAGAACTCTCAATCCACTGGAGAGCCCAGCCACCCTTGCGCTTGATGCATGGGATGGTATCGATCGCGCGGAAATACTTCATCTGCTCCTGCTTGTCAGAGACGTACTTGTCGATCAGCAGGGAGTACGTCTCGGAGTGAATGCCCTCCATGGCGTTCTGGAATGCGTAGAATAGACGGGCTACTGGGGACTCTACATCGCGCTGGAATCGGGTTGCCAGGTTCTCTTGGACGATGCCGTCGGACCCGGCAAAGAAGGCGAGGATCTGTTTGATGAACTCCTGCTCCTGCTGGGTTAAACGAGACCAATCCTCCCCATCCTTGGAGAAATCAATCTCTTCGGGGGTCCAGAACGAGGCGACCGATTGCTTGTAGAGTTGATAGAGCTTGTTCTCTTCCGGCTTGATAGGGAAAAGCGTATAGCGCTCGCCAAGGGTTGTCATGTCGTCTGTATATACCACGCAGAAAATGGTTAAATGCTTGTCTTCTCTTAAAAACAATAGCATGAGTAACTATTACCAACCAACGTCAAACATATCGTTGCTCAAGCAGTTGTTTGGGACGACGTATGCGTTTGACTCGAATGCGAACGAATTCAAGACAAAGATTAATCTTGCTCTCCCAGGAGACCTGGCAGTCGGAACAACAGATACCTCCTACAATCTGTATGTTAATGGAAATGCTGTGGCGACAACACTCACTATCAGTGAGTCGATAGCTGCAGGAGTCGCAAAGTGGGCAGAGTATCCTGCGGTAAGGTATATAGATCTTGCCGGGTTCAATATCATCAACGCGTCAAATATCGTAACAACGAATATCAGTACAGATACCATCAATGGACTACCAGTTGATGCTAGTGGGGGAGCAAGTGATAATCGTCTTGTGATTACTGCTGCAGATAGTATCTATATCGGGCTGAGCTCGGGCTCCAACGACGGCGGAGCTTCGCGATCAATTGGTATTGGATACAGCGCGGCCTTTAACAGCAGTGGTGATAGTGTAGTGGCCCTTGGAGACGGCGCAGCTCAATCAAACAGCCAAAGTCATGTTGTGGCGTTGGGAAACTATGCTGCCATAGAGAATGAAGGAACGAACGTCTGTGCCATCGGACGCAATGCAGGGACAAGAAATACGGGAGCGAATGTTACGCTTATTGGATACAACTCGGGTCTGAGCAATACAGCAGATAATGTGACGATGATAGGCAGCAGTGCTGGGACTGACAACTCTGGAGAAAACCTTGTTGCTATTGGGGTGAATGCAGCAGATCACAATGCAAATATCCACGTGAATTGTCTAGGATCAAACGCTGGACGCTTCAATACTGGAAGGAGTCTAAATGCTTTCGGCAGACGGGCTGGGGAATCAAACACGGGCTCAAATGTAAATGCGCTAGGTTTCGATGCTGGATACCGCAATTCTGGAAACGAAGTAAGTTTTTTTGGGACAGACGCTGGGCAAGACAATATCGGGGACAATGTATTTGCCGGAGGTGGGAATGCGGCTTATGAAAACACAGGATCAAACGTGTGTGCGATTGGATTGAATGCTGGCTCGGGGAATGTGGGACAGCATCTTGTAGCTATTGGAAGTAACGCGGGATTTGGCAACTCGGGAGCTCGTGCAACGTTTATAGGAAACGAGACGGGAACAAACAATTCTGGAATAGACGTAGTTGGTTTTGGGGAAAGTACGGCATTCGGCAATATTGGAGACAGTGTAGCTTGTATCGGACGTCACGCCGGAACCAGCAATCGGGGTTCATATGTTAATGGATTGGGCGAAAGTGCAGCCTATTCAAATAGTGGCAACGTCGTAGATGCTATTGGAGTTCAGGCAGCGCAGAACAATTCGGGGGATTATGTGATTGCGGTCGGATACCAAGCTGGTTCAAATGGTGTAGGAAGCAATGTTATTATCATCGGAAAATCTGCAGGGGTTGGAAACTCGGGGGAAACTGTAGTTTTTATGGGAACTGACGCCGGATGCAACAACTCGGGCTCGAATGTGATTGCTATAGGAACGCGTGCGGCGAACGCCAATACTGGATCAAATTGCATCTTTATTGGCCAAGATGCCGGCGGAGAGAACATACTTGACAACCAGCTGGTGATCTCAAACCTGATCACTGGCGATTTCAGCAGTGGAGAGGTGACAATATCGAATATCAATGTTACCAACATCAACGGGGCTCCCTACGGCGGAGGCGGGGCTACGGTTGGAATACATGCTGTGAAAGATATTAGTGACATCATGTCATACCCTGCAGCACCCATTCTTTGGACAGGTAGTATCTGGTCAAATGGTATGGATTTAAGCGGAGATCAAGTATTTGCATCTCAGTCGGGAACATATAGAGTTGATTATGAGATGTTAATAGAAGCCTATAACGCACCCTTGATAGCCACATGGCTACGGAAGGGGGAAACGGATATAGATGGAACTACAGTTTTAACGCGAAATGACACAGGAAATATCCTGCAGCCAACAAGTACATCCGTCGTGAATCTCTCAGCAGGAGACAGCATAGACGTTATGTTATGCACGGCTAACGCCTCCATGGATGCCATATTCCTCGTTGTTGAATCAAACGTTATACCCGGATGTCCATCGGGATACAGTGCGAGGATGACGATCACTAAACTTGCATAACCTTCTGAATACTAACCGCCGACACTCCCGAGTGCTTCGCGAACTCTTTCAGGAATGCCCGTGTCCTGGTCTTGTCAAGACCTCCACACAGCGTCTTCGCAATCAGACCAGCCACCATCACTTTCGGTGTATGTTCAAGCTCCTCGTCGGGGTTCTTGAAGATAGCCCGAATAGAGGCCAGGATCGTATCTCGCTGGGATTCCGATACCCCCAGACCGTTCATCATGCGCTCTGCCAAAGACAACTGAGTTTTCAGGAGAGGATTGTCGTCGGCGATAATCCCGAAGCGCTGAATAGCTTTGGACAGCGAGCGAGTCGAGACATCCACAATCTCTGCGATTTCCTCGTGTGTGCGTGACACATCAAAGCGGCGGCACGCCACAAAGAACACAGCACCCAGGAGTGCGCGGCGGGTCTCTCCTCGTAATTTTAGAGCATCCTCCTGACTTTTCAAGAGCGAGCAGGCTTCTTGGAGAATAGCTTTGGTGAATCCGTTGCGGTAAGCGTACTGATTCACCAGTTCAAAGATGGACAGCCACGAGCGCTCGGAATGGGATGCCAACGACCAGGCCGAGAGGCGTTGAATGCTTCGGAAACTTGCAGACCCTACCTTACGGTTCATCATCATCGATCCGTATGACGAGTCGGGCAGCAGCTGGCTGATGGTGAGACCCACGCGCGAAGGGTCTTCGTTCCTGTCGTCGGCGCCGTAGTATCGCCACTCGGCACCTTCGTCAATCGATTGATCCAGCATAATTCCACAGGAGGTGCATACGTGCTGTCCCTCCTCTACAACGATTCTGCGGGGATCGTGCTCACACATTCTTGCGTCTGTCATGTGGGCGTATATTGAAGTTCGTTTTTGTCAGTTCATCTTTTGACGAAGGAAAGCCATGGAGGAGTCATCATAGACGAAGGGACGGTATCCTGGACCGCTGCGTGGCGGTGCTCTCACCGTACGTTGTCCAGCAGGTGGCTGAATCCACGAAATCAGGATGGTGGAGGGACCTACATTCCAGACCTGAAACCCCTGTTCCTGCAGGGTTTCCACAACATACTGAATGGCTTCGCGGTGGTCAAAGAGTGGGTAGCCAAACACAAACGACGGAACTTCAAAGGCCAGGTAAGGCGCGTCATGATTGGTGGCTGCATGGGTCTTGATCTGTGAAAAGAGGTTGGAGAGCACTGGTTTCATAGCTTGCATGTTAATGATTTTGCGCTGTTGTTCGTGTTTCCACAAATCAGTGGCCCGAATCATTTTCATAGACGCAGAAAAGAACACACAACGATGAACCACACCATTTTAGGTTTGAACGGAGGCGGTATGAGAGGAGCTCTCCAACTGGGTGCTCTGCACGAGATCGCTGCCGAAAAGGGTGAGACGCAGCTTTACAAGATATTTCATGAAGGGATTTATGGGATATCCATTGGCGCAATCATGGGTGCGCTAGTCAGCTTCAAGTTTTCAATCGACGAACTCAACCAGCTGATTGATTATTTCGTGAATATCCAAGATAGCATTCAACCCCTGCGTCTCCAAGCCTTTATCGGGTTTGGAGCCACCAATGGTCTCGATGACGGCACTCTAGTCTTCAAGACTCTCTCGGAAATCTTTGCAAAGAAGGGTCTCGATCTCAAGACCTTGCGTGTAGGCGATGCAGCTGTACCCCTGCACATCATAGCCTCTGATGTCACGAACCTTAAGATCGTAAAGTTTGGACCCCAAATGCGGCTCTGGGATGCCTTGCGCGCATCCATGTCATTGCCCTTCATCTTTACACCGCACACGATTGGTGACACCCTGTTTGTGGATGGAGCAGTTCTCTGCACAAATATCATGACCGCCATTCCCCGAGCCGACCGCCATAAATGCCTGCTCTTGACGACCACCTATTCTCCCAGGATCACCCCGCAGAACTATGTAGCGATGCTTCCGTTCTGCCGACCGATCATGGAGACGCACATTACAGAACGTGAGTATCCGGCGAACACGTGTCTGCTGGTCGAGGACAGCACACAGATGTTTAGTTTCTGGGATAATCGGGGGGCAATTGAAAAACTACTCGCTGTCGGACGACATATGTACCTTCTGTTCCGGACCAAGGGCCGACTTCAAGAAGCTGCGCATCACGCTGACAGTTCCGGGACCTAGATACTCGTACAGCTTAGACTTGGTCTGTAGCTTGAAGGCAGGGTATGCATCAACCTTGAACGTCTCGCACTCACGGCTATCGACATCGCAGTCAATCATCTTGACTTCTACCGTCTTTCCGCCGTATGTGAAATCTTTCACGACCTCTGCGAGGCTCTCCACTTTTGGGACAGCGTCCTGGGAGTATGGGCACCACTTGACGTAGAAGAAGTAGAAGGTCGCGCGGTTGGCGGCAAGGTCACTCTCAAGATCCAACTCAACCATACGACTGGCAGGGAGAAATCCACGGAACGCCCAGTAGAACGTGACAAAGAGCACGAGAAGCAGCAGGGTAATCCCGCTAGCCTGCAGACCCGTTGTTAAGTAATCAGTCATGCGGTATTATTGGATAGAGGACAGACGTTATTTTACGTTCCTTCGCATACCATTCACGGTATGCTTTTTGAGCATCCACGCCTTTCGCAACGTTCCACATAATGTGATGCGTAAGGCGAGGAGGTTCTCCAGGTTTGGGCGCTACCACGAACCAGTAACCGTTGAGTCTGAACATTATAGAGTAAGGGCACCCTGTGTTTAAGCCGGGAAGCCAACCAGGTTGGCGCCAATACCGAAGCCGGCACCCGTGCGGGCGGACGAGCCGACGGAGGGGGCATAGATATCGAGGATGGCGAACACGGCCAGCGCAGTGAGCGCAATCGTGCCGATCTCATCCGTACGGAGCTTCTTGCCGGGGAGCAGGTAGCACGCCACGGCGACGGCGAGGCCCTCCAGGGCGTACTTTACCAGGCGCTTGACCAGGTCGGCGACATCGATTCCCATAGACGGGGCGGCAGAGGGTGCATCGGACATATTGGTTTATACTTGTTGAAGGAGAAAATTTCAGGAGGGGCTCATAATGGCAGGATACTTTGACGAATCTTTTGTGACAATTATTCTTCTGTCCATCGTAGAGATTTATGGCGACTTTGCACTTCGGTTCTATGCCCAGACGAACAAGGCCAGCTACTTGATGCATGGACTGGTGGGGTATGCCGGGGTAGTGTATTTCCTAATTCAATCACTGCGGCTGGACAATCTCCTATACGTCAATGGAATGTGGGACGGAGTGTCTGGGATCCTAAACAGCGTGGCGGCATATGTGATTCTCGGCGACCGCCTCAAACACTCAAGCCAGTATCTTGGACTGGGCCTTATCATTTCAGGTATTGCCATGATGAAGAACCACTGTAGTTAAGATCTGTTCCCTGCGTTTCTATTTTAACAATGCTGACATGGACATATATAAAATGAGCAGCAAGCGTGTAGAACTACCCAAGGAGGAGGACGGCGAGATCGTGGATTACCTTGATGAGGACCCGGAGCTCCCTAACCAGCGCTACTGCATTGTCTCTTTCCTGTCGCCTGAGAAGGTGCTGGCCAAGAAGCAGGACTACTTTTTCCAGAAGTTCATGCAGTGGACAGAGTACGACTTCAAGGTCAAGGGGCTGGAGACGCTGGCCTCGTATCTCTCCAACAAGTACTCTATCAAGATTGACGATGTCATGAAGGACATTCACGATTTTGAGAAGACGCATCGCGCGGAGATCAAGAAGTCGGATATTCCCGAGCAGTACCAGGTGTTCCTGCTGAAGCACGAGAAGGAGATCCAGGAGTCGTTCGATCGCGAGAACAACTTTCAGTGCAATATTCGCGGTGTCAAGGTGCGCCGCGCGTTCCCCTCCTATGAGGAGGCGCAGCTTTGGTGCAAAGTCTTGCAGCGCAAGTACCCGAAGGACAATCTGATGATCGGTCGTATGGGCTGCTGGCTGCCGTGGGAGCCATCTGAGCACCTCATGGAGAACGTGGAGTATGCGAACTCGCAGCTCAACGAGATCATGCGCAAGTACAAGGAAAACGAGGCGAATCGCGAGCTCTTTTTCGCAGAGGAGCGCGAGCACTCTATCAAGGCACAGAAGGAGGAGAATGCCCGTCGTCGTCTGGAGGCGGGTGTTCCCGAGCCTCCGCCGCAGCGTAATCAGCTAGCGGATCTCCAGGTGCCGGTGCATCCTTCGGAGGGTGGAATGCGGAATTAAGGCCCGGGGCCTCCCTTCTTGACCCACACCGACGGTTCCCTTCCGCGCATAGCAGCCGGATTGTAGTCGTCAGATGTCAGCATCGTGGAAGCAAATGGCTTGTTATCCACCCACAATGAGTCCGCACATAGATGGAAGGGCGGGTGGTCACTAGCCTTATACCAGAAGACCTGATCTTCCAGTTTATTGGATGAGGATGAGTTGCAAATCACCAGGCACTCAAAATTCTCTGTACATTGATCCATAAACTGGCAGAACATATCAAACGTGGGGAACATACCTGCATAGTTCTCGTAGATACGCTTACGATTTCCAATAATGTTCTCGCGCAGTATGAAGACAAAATCTACGTTCGTGCGCAGACTGGGAGGAACGCCAAGCGGATACTGCATCGTAATCATGGTTGTAAGATCCACGTGGCGACCGTTCATGAACACGTAACGGGTAGATTCCTGACGGATCCAGCTATCATCGAAAAGACAGTCATCGAGAATCAAGAACGCGCGAGGATCCACTGTAGTAGATTTCATGTGATTACGCTGCTGCTTGAGTGCCAACTGACGCTTAACGACGTTTATGACAATTTCAGGTTTGTACTTGTCATGAATGAGTTTGGAAGGAACCATGTGCTGAAAGAACTCGTTGGCCACCTCTGTTCCTGAAATAACAGTCCCAATAGGGTAGCAATCTTGGGTATGATGGAGGATATCGCGGACCAAGAACGATTTGCCCGTATCTTTCTTACCTATCAAGAGGATCATCGGAGATTTGTGCGAGTCGATTGCACATCGTTGTTTGATCACCTCCATGTTGAACCTTCGTATATTGAAGTTCATATTACCAAGGGAGCATATTCTATTTTTTCACGTATAACTAACAATGGTTCAGTACGTCAATCGGATGCACACCGTCCATCTCAAGCGAGGGGATGCATTCTTGGTAACTGCAAATATCGTAATTTTTTCACTCATATATGCTATCGCTGGTGCGGTTCTTTCCTTTGTCTTTTACTACACGTTTGACATGTATGATCCAGAAAATGAGGAAGGAAGGGAATGGGAACACAAAGGAATGCTTTTCCAGATATCAGACGTGGTTATTGAGATTATAGTGGTCTCTGTCGTCGCTTTCTGGCTGGTGCATTACATCAACACCAGCACGCCTATTATTCCCGTTCGCCGTGGCCTGGAACATTTTATTGATTCCTATACGTCGGGTCTCTTCTTCTTCTTTACCATCTTCATCTTCATGGACGATCTTTCACACAAATTGAGATACGTGTTCAAAGGACTTCTAGGCAATGTCTTTGACCTCTACTTCCCCGCTGCAGGGTCTGTCCTGGATGGTACCCTGGACTATACCCCCGAACAGCGTAAAAAGATAAGTAGCCGTTTCCTAGGCAGAGTATAATGCCCAAGCCGACCCCCGATTTGAGGACAAACAACATTCCACTTGAAGTCCATCGATGCACCAACATCCAGGGACTTCAGGAGCAGGCCCAGAAACACTGGGGACTTCGGCGCATCCAACCTTTTTTTCCGTCCATCGAGAAGCTGTTCAAGCTGGACAATGTTCGGATGCCATACCACTACGGTATTCAGACACAGAACTCGATTCAGACCATTGTTGGTGAGTCGGCTATCTATTCTGGAGGAAAGGAGATCAAGGTTCACTTGAAGAAGACGATGCTATACCCCTCATACCGCGTGATGCGCGGAGAGTTTGCTGCAACAGGGCTACCGAACAAGGAGGATGTCCTGGACACTCCTCTTCCCCATCAGTCGGCACACAATGCTGCTTATGTCGGATCCTTAGCATGCCTTCTTTTGTCTGAATCGGGATGCCAGCATTTCCCGAAGGTATATGGTGTCTTCTCAGGTATCGAGGAGCGTCACTCTATTGATATTTCAGATGACTACGAGGATCTATGCGATCGCCCATGGTTCGCTAGCCATATTGGTCATTTCTTTGATCTTCGTCTTCGGAAGTCTGAAATGCCCGTTCTTGAACTTCAGGAACCAACTGAAGCTATTGATCTCGGGGTTGAAGATATTGAGGCTCCCACTGTTATGATTACATCTCCAGTTCTACCTCCCCCTGAGCCCGAAGATTATGATGCCGACAATGAGCAGTTAGAGGAGGAAGCCGAAGACGGAGAGTCTAGCTGCTCAACAGATTACATCTTTGAGATCCACTCGTGCTCAAGCGAATCCTCCGATGGCGAAGATGAGGATGATGAGCACGACGAGGACAACGGGGGAGGTTTTACCGAGGAAGCAGAGAATCCCGATCCGTTTGCCCACGCAATTTTCAAGGATTGTCCAGTACAGGTCACAGTGATGGAGGCGTGTTCCGGAACGCTGTATCAACTCTTCCGGGAGAACCCCGAGACACCCAAACGGTGTGCTTGGATCGGGCAGATCATCTTTGCTCTCTCATTTGCTCAGCGGACGTTTGGGTTGTGCCACAACGATCTGCACGTGATGAATGTCATGTACGTCCCCACGGACACCGAGTATTTCTACTACAACGCGGGAGGCAAGATGTACCGCTTACCCACCTTTGGAAAGCTGATTAAGATCATTGACTTTGATCGGGCTACGTATTCGGTGAAGCTACCAAAGATGCGCGAGTCCAAGTTTTTCATGTCGGATCAGTTCCAGCAGGATGAGGAGGCGGGAGGGCAGTACAATGTAGAGCCCTTCTACAACTCCAAGTACTCGGAAATCAAGCCCAATCCCTCGTTTGATCTGGTGCGCCTGGCGACCTCTATGTTCTGGGACTGTTTCCCGAACGGTCCTTGCGAGGAGTATGAGAACAACCCAATCTTCAAGATGTTCATGACGTGGCTGCTGCTGCCAGACGGACAGTCCATTCTGTTCCGTGATCCGCACAATGGCGATTTCAGCGAACGGTATCGCGGGTTCCATCTGTACAAGGCGATTGCCAAGTACTGCCGTGACACTGCGGTTCCGCGTAAGCAGATAGACAAGTTTGGATCTGTCTATCTCTATACGGAGAAGGTCCCGCAGGGTGAGAGTGTGCTTTTTATAGAACCTTAAGTATAATGGCGACCTTTGGATTCAATCGCGAGGTTCTACCCAAAATTCTGACATTGTACGCATCCCTGTCCAAAGAGATGGGTAAAAATCCTAAGGGCGAACCTCCAAGCGTGACTCTGGAGAAGTACGGCTCGAATGACTATAAATTGGATAGATACACTCAAATTGTCATATTTGAGAAGGTTGAAAAGGGTATGGACGCCAATAGGATGATCCTGCAGTTGAATCCAGAGACTGGCGACGTCAAGGTTTATACTGTAAGCGACGCCTGGAAGCGGGACGCAGCCTTCGTGGTATATCTTGCAGAGACGCATCTTGTAAAAGTAGCTGCTCCTCCGATGGATCGCGACGAGGCTCTTGTCGCAGCCACTCTGGGACGCTCGGGATCTGCACCTGCAAAATCATCAGCTCCAAGTCTCTTCTCCAAGGTCAAAGGTATATTCGGCCGTGGAGGAAAGCATTCCACCCGTCGTCATCGTCGTCGTTAAAATGACGGCTTGCCGACAAACATATCCTGTGCCGCAGCTGTTGCAGACGCAACGGTTGCAGCGACAGACTCACCATCCCCACCCAGCGCAAACACCAGCCCTCCCGCGCCCGCACCGGACAGAAGTCCAACCTTCGACGCATCTGTCCATTCAATCGGCTTCTGCTTCGTGTAACGCTCAACGGCATAGACAATAACAGCGATGACAGCCACAGCGACTATGATTGCAAGAACACTTGTATCAATCATTTGAGTATTCTATCCCTCTTTGTTTATAGCTTTAGAACGAGCTCACCGTCTGTGGTATCCAGATCCACCTTCTCCTCCTTTGCGGGCTCGGGAGTCTTCTCCTCTGGAACATCGAGAGTTACATTCTCCTCGGACAGTTTCATCTTGGGAATGTCCTCATCCTCATCGTCCGTATCGTGCTCGCGAACCTCTGCTCCTCCAAAGGACACCTCCTTCTTTACCTCGGGTCCCGCTCCGGGTTCGGGTGCAGCCGCTGGCTCTTCTGTCGTAGGTAGATTCACCTCCGTCTCCGTGTCGGTCGGCTGAATGACATCCTCAGCAGCCTGTGACTTCTCAGGGGCAGAAAAGTAGGTATTCACAATCGACTGCCAAGGGAGGAAGGAGTCCAGGACAACATCAAACGTAGTATCCAGGAGCTCATCAATCTCTTTACGGTTACGTGCCTGCTGTTCCGTCGTGACCCCGAATGTCCTGAATAGGTAGGCATGCTCCCAGCAGCGACGCGCGACCTCCTTGTAGAGCTCATGGATAAACTTGGGAAGGGGCGGGCGCTCAAACTCTACCTCAATACTATCCTTGGTCGAGCGGTACTGCACTGCCGCAAACGCCCGGAGATAGGTGATCAAGACTCCGGTAAGCAGCTCCTCTAGATACGAGCACTTGGAGGCAGCTGTGATGCGCTTGACCTCGGTGGTAAGAACGTCTTCCGTCCATGTAGGAATACGTGTGAGAAGATTCTGGAACGTCTTGAGAATCTGATCGGTCTGATTGTTCTTGTCACAAATGGTCTTTGCGTTATCATAGACGCTCCAGACACCGTCGGAGATGTGGGGAAGAAGCATAATCGAAAAACGATTACGAATATGCTTCTTGGCGAATTGAACTTCTTCCTTCAGTGCGCCGGACATTTGTTCTGCCAGCCCATATCTTTATGTGTATAATGAACGCCAGTGCTCGGGTGCGATCGGGGCGAAGTCGGTGAGCAGCGTCTTCACCTCGCTCACGCTGAGCTTCATCGGGAACTTGACTGGAATCCAGAACTTGTAGGCCTTAGCGCTCTCCTCGTCTGATATGCGCAAGAGGTTGATGCGCGAGACCACCGTCTCCACAACCCGAATGAGATTGCGCATACCTTCCTCGCCGTTGGAGTACTCCTTGATGATGTGCTCGGCCGCCTCTTCTGTTGCCGACAGATCGTCACGAGCAATCCCTGCATGCTTCAAGACATCGGGCCAGACATAGTTGGCGACGATGACCTTCTTCTCGGGATCCTTGTATCCCGGGCAGGTAATGACGCGCATACGATCTTTCAGCACTGGATGAACCTTGCTCTCGTCGTTGAACGAGAATACGAAGAGACATCCCGACAAGTCAAAGTCCATCCCCGCAAAGTAGCGATCGTGATACTGCGAGTTCTGCGACCGATCCGTGAGATGAATGAGCATTGAGGTAATCTCCTCGCCGTGCGGGGTCCCCGAGATCTTGTCCAGCTCGTCAAAGTAGAGCACGGGGTTCATGCACTGCGCCTGCATGATGGCATCAATGATGCGTCCCCACGAGGATCCCTCGTAGGTGTAAGAGTGACCCGTGTAGTGCGCGATATCCGATGCACCACCCAACGAGAAGAACATGAACGGACGCTGGAGAACACCGGCAATTCCATTGCGGGCAAAGCTCGTCTTGCCTACACCCATCGACCCCTTCATCGCAATGACATTGCCGACCGACTCCGGGTTGGAAATCCACTGAGCCAGGATCTGCATGATCTGGGTCTTGGCAGGTGCCATTCCGTAGGTCGCCTTGTCCATAGTCGTCCGCGCGTTCTTGAGAAAGTCAGAGCACTTTATAGCCTCGTCCTTGATGGTGACAGGCAGAGGGATGACCTTCCCGAAGGGGATGCGCATCACACCATCAATCCAATTACGCATCTTTTGAGCCTCGCCACTCTCAGGACCCATACGCGTGATCGTGTCAATCCGACGAATGAGATCAGCTTGAATCTTGGGGGTTGTGTTGAGTTGCAGTACCCGGAACTTGTATGGCATCTCAGAGTCGTCCAGGAGATCGGCGATCGTGTACATCTTCTTAAGAGCCGCCTTGCGTGCAGGATTCTTCATCTCTTCGTAGTACGCCAACTCCTTGCGAGATAGCTGTATTGGGGGCTCGGGGATCTCCTTCCCCTTATTTTTAAGGCCCTTCTTCTCGTCTTCGTCACCGAGAACGATGAATCGGGGAGCACCGCGTCCAGCTCGTGCGTTTGTTCCAAGATGCCGAGCCAGCATCGCCGTGATAAAGGATTCAGGGATCTCATCATCGTCTTCCTCCTCTTCCTCGTCCTCGTCAAAGCCGTCCTCGTCGTCGTCTTCGTCATAATCTTCTTCGGCGTTCAAGTGAAGATGGATCTTGACAGAGACAGGCATTCCGTTCGGGATTGTGATATTGTGGGTGCTATCCTCCGCCTCAGACTCTGCCTCAGACTCCTCGCCGTGGTATGTTGAGTCGTCATCATCGTCCTCATCAAAGAGAGTATCGTCATCAACCCAGCGAACGGTATCGGGCATCTTCTTGTTACGATTGCGAAGGTTGTATCTCTTATTCTTGGGCGATGTCTTCTTGTCGGGTGGGGGTGGCGCTGCTTCTCCGCTCTTTGTGCGACGACGACGGGACACCTGTTTATCTGCCATTACTCCTTCATCGGTAATATTCTTGGCAATCCATTTTATCCGTTTATAGAACAATGGAAGAGTTGGCAAAGAAAGCCAAACTACAGGCGGACTACGAGTTTGCACATACCCCGTCGATACGAAAAATCCTAAAGGTTGTCAAACAGTTTATTCAGGAGTCTCGTGTCCTGTGCTACGGAGGTACCGCAATCAATAATTTGCTCCCGAAAGAAGATCAGTTCTACGACGCCGACTACGTTGTCCCCGACTACGATTTTTACAGCGAAGAGCCCCAGCTCCATGCCATGCGCCTTGCCGATCGCTTTGATGCTCTAGGATTCACCAATGTGGAAGTCAAGCCTGGGATGCACTTGATGACGTTCAAGGTGTTTGTAGATTTTACGGGTGTGGCAGATATCACCTACCTTGAGACGCCTATTTTCACCAAGTTGTGGGATGAAAAACTTGTGAAGGACAAGATCCACTATGTCACACCTAACTTCCTTCGCATGTCGATGTATCTTGAACTCTCTCGGCCTCGCGGAGATGTGTCGCGATGGACAAAGGTATATGATCGTCTGATGCTTCTGAACAAACATTATCCTGTAGGATGCGATACCAAGAAGCGTGGAGATCGTGTTCCACTGAGCGACAATGAGCGCTCGCGTATTGAAAAAGTTCTCAAAACTGAATCTGTTGTTCTCATAGGATTCCATGCGGCGGCTCTGCATGCAAAGCGCCGGAACAATACGTGGAACGTTCCTATAGATCTCTTGGTAACGCCGGATACGTTTGACAACTACGTCAATGTGTTTGCTGATATTCTAGGAGGAGAGAAGGTTAAGATCGTAGAACAAGCTGCGTATGCAGAGCTTCTTCCTCGTCATATAGATATCATTGAAATCAAGAGCGGATTCCTCCTGGTACGACTCTTCGAATCCTTTGCGTGTCATAGTTATCATCAGCTCCGCGACGGAATTAAGGTAGCATCCATTCCTACCCTTCTGCAGTTCTTCTTTGGGTTCGTCTATGCTGATGCTCATTTCCTAGAAGGGTATGACGCAGATCGTATTGTCTGTATTTCCCAGCGACTCATTGACGTTGCACACACGGAGGGCAAGCGCCGATTTGTGCTCTTGACGCCCCTAGATTGTATTGGGCACCAAACTACACTCCGGGAAATCAAGGCGCACAAGTTTGAGCTGTACAAGAACACTCCTAAACGCTCACCCGAGTTTCTGCGTCTATTCTTCAGCTATACCCCTGGAAAATTCAACAAGACCCAGAAAAGGAAGGTTCGCGACTCTCTTCGTCGTACCATGCGCAATTATGAAACACATGATCAACTTGTTACAGACGCCGAACCCGAGTCTGTCCTTAGCCCACAAGAGATGCAGCCTGGCCAAGGTTGAAGGGGAGCTGACCCGTGCAAGTAACGCATGCTGAGGCTGTAATAGACACACCACTGATGAGAGATGTGTAGGGCCCCGTCTTTCCGGTTAGATTCGCCATATCATAGAGATCATTGGCAGGAATGCCCCCCTGAAATGTTTGGCTCTTTGCCTGCAGGATTTGGTAATTGTTCCGTACCCCCTGCTGACGAAGATAGGTTGTTACATCAGAGGAATCACGCAGACGATTGACAAATGTTGCATTCGAATCCTTTCCACCATTTCCACCTGTGCAGTAGGTTGTCATCTTTATTGATTACTTAAGAATAAAGATGAAGTTCAACCTCTCGTCATGTCTCATGGTCGCGTTTGTAGTTCTGGCAGTATGTGTTGTAATGATGCTTCCTGCCCGCGAGCATCTGACCGAAGAAGATTCACTAGAGGCACTAGAGAAGGCTGTGGCAAAAATCGCCAAGAAGGCTTCAAACGTAGATTCGGTGGTGGATCAGCAGAAGAAGGAGGGTGTCCGCAAGTACGGAGATCCCGACAACCTGAAAGCAGATAATCTCGGGGATAAGTAGTAATGAAAACCAAGACCGAAAGTCTTCTAATCTGGTTTCTCCTAGCAGCGGCTATTATTCTAATTTTTCTGCCTCAGCGCGAAGGCATTAATGATACATTGTGTTCCATGCGGGTCGCACAGGGCGAAAAGAAGCTCGCGGAAGTCCAGGAGCAGATTCAGAAGGGCAAGGACGAAATGAACAAGGCCCAGGGAAGTATCAATATGAAACTTTAAGCGCGTCCCATCCACCAGCTGGTGTCCAGGTAATCGGGGTAATACGGCAGGTCATTCGGGTCACGACGCGGCTTCTTGAGCGACAGGTTATGGACTTCGCCGGGCGTCAGCATGTAATTGTAATAGGTGAAATCACCAATCATGCCAGACCATCCACCATTATCTGCAATGTACAGACTCTCTGTATTCTGCAGAGGAAGGGCGGGTAGAGTGAGATGCTGATAGATCATGCCGTTGATATACACATCCATCGACTTCTGATTCAGTGTGATGGCAAGGTGGATGAACTTACCAGCGGGGAGGTTGTTGATGACCACCTTTCCAACCTGATCCTTGGAATAGGTATCCTGGAGAATTGTCATCTCGTTCGTGCCCTTGGTGAAATACACTGCGGGGGACTTTACCGACATATCGGGGCGGCCCTTCACGAAAAGGACGGGGCGGGGGCTGCCGTAGTCGTAGTTATCCACGATGATCCACGCGGCATACGAGAACTCAGCACCCTGCTGCTCGTTGCGCGAGCGAGGCAGTACTTGGTCGAACTTTACAAACTCCGTACCGAGGTGCAGGAAGTCGATGATAGAGACCTGCGTATTCCACGGGGTGATCGGCGAGTAGCTCTTGTCTCCGCTGTAAGAGCCGTAGTATAGCTCATACACGATAAGAAACACGATTCCAACGACGATGAGCGTCATCAGCGACAGGAGTATGACGCGCAGTTCCATCTATTGTTATTTACCAAGTGTATTGTTTTATTTGCTTTCCCTTGCTGTCAATAACTCCGAGTTTCACCTTGTATCCAAAGAGGGGCTTGGACGGCAGGGTGTCAAACTTCGTGCCGTTGGTTCCCTGGGCGCAGAAGTACTGGGCGTCTGTGGGAGTCAGGGCGCGGGACAGGTGGTAGGCGTCAATGACGTGACCCGAGAATCCGCCGCCAGGCATGATATTCAGGGAGCCCGTAGGGTGGCGCGGCACGCCGGAGAGCACGCACGAACGCACGAGGCGACCGTCGCGGTAGAGATCCAGGTTGCGGCCGCTGAGGGAGAGAGATACGCAGAACCACGTCTGGAGAGGGACGTTCTTCATGACGCACGTGTAAGAGTCATCCGTGGCGCTGCCGTCGGCTCCAGGGTATCCAGGGGAGCTGCGCATACCACGTCCGCTCCGGGCGCTATAGACGTTGATCTTGACGCACAGGCTGTTCTCCGTCGGGTGGAGATACACGTAGGGGTTCTGCTGACCGCGGGGTCCGCGGAGGAACACGGGTTTCTCCTGACCAAACTTGTAGTCCCAGTCCTTGATATACATCCACCACTGCATGCCGAAGTTGCCGCCGTTCTTGCCAGCCTGCGGGGGCACCTGGGCAGCCGGAACACTTACGGGCTTCGTGTACTCTACTGGCACCGGCGCCAGGTTATCGGACTTCGCCGCCTCGCCCTTGATTCCCTCCACCATGAAGAGAATGCCGTAGGCGACCAGGGCAACGATCGCGGTGTAGAGCGCCCAGTAGAAGGCACGCGCACCAAAAGATAGCTGGGGAGAATTGCCGAAGTACTTGTAGGCCAGGTAGCCGCTAATCAGAACGACAACCACCGTCGTCCAGAAAAAGCCCTGGGTCCAGTTCCGCTTCTTGGACGCCTCGGCATCGGCCGCCGCCTTCTGCTGCTCGGCCGTCGGGCACGAGCTGCCACCCAGCTTGCCAACCGCACTGCCCACCGACGAAAATGCATTGTTGATGTTTCCGTAGATGTCGTATCCCTGAGGAGACGCGCTGGCCGCAGGATCGCGAGGCGAAGCTGGGCATGCCTTGACGGGGTAGAGCTGACCACTTGAAGCGGCAGCTGGTCCAGACGACGGTCCAAGCGCTATGTCGCCGGTGTAAGCAAAGTGAGAACCACCTGTAGTAACAACTCCAGTGCACTTGCCAACACGAGAGCACTCGGTCTTCGCCTCCTCCAGACTCTTGAACGGAGTAAGCTTCATTCCAGATGCCATGGCAGCCTGAACTGACGCCGATGTAATCCCCTTCGCAGGCGTGAGAGTAATCGGCGAACCGTAGCAGAGGGACTTGTTCATTATTGTATGTTATGAGAGGTAAAAATGGATGGCGATATTCCTGGGCAAAGGAAGTATCAACTGACACAATGGCGGGAATGACAACAATCTTCTGTAATAACTGCGGGCTAAGAGGACACCCGTTTCGAGAATGTCCAGACCCGATTCTCTCTTGCGGAATCCTTCTCTTGCGGAATCGCAAGAGTCCGGGCGAGCCCACGGCGCTGCCTCTGGATATCAACGACCTTGAAGTCTTGATGGTGCGGCGAAAGGATAGTATGGCATACACTGAATTCATTCGTGGCAAATACGATCCGGCGAACGTAGAGTATGTTGAGATGCTACTACAGAACATGACCCAATCTGAACTTGGGCGACTTCAGAACGAGCCCTTTGAATCGCTCTGGACACGGCTATGGAATAGCATTGATAAGTATGAGAACGAATACCGTCGGGCGCTGGACAAGTTTGACCAGGTTCGCAACATTATCGGAAAGGCCGTATCAGTCTATACCGAGCCCGAATGGGGGTTCCCAAAAGGCAGGCGTCTCAAGTGCGAAAGCGACAACGGGTGTGCCGAGCGCGAGTTCTTTGAAGAGACCAACGTCCGCCGCAACTGCTATGTGATGGTCAGCGGTGTTCAGCTGGAAGAGACGTTTCACGGAACCAACGGGGTTCCATACCAGCACAAGTACTTTGTGGCCCTCCTAACCCGGCCTGACGACTTTGATATTCACCAACGATTCACAATGATGCAACGCCGCGAGATCTCGGCGATTGGGTGGAAGACTCTGCCTGACTGCATGGAACTCACGCGACCGCAATACACTCAGCGAAGGGCTCTGTTGGAAGAACTCTCTGCGATCGCGCAAACCTTTGAAGTTCGTCTTCCAAGAGAATAATAAGAGATGGCCATCTTTGCGATTACAAGTATGAAGGAAGCGGGGATGGTGTTTGGTTTGGGGTTGGTTGTCTATCTCGTGTTTTTCCTTCTGGGGTTCGGGTTTTCTACCTTGGTAACGTTCAGGGAGTGCGAGAAGACTGACCAATCTAAGAACGCAACCCAGGCAGCTATTTGGGCAGCGTATCCGACAGTTGGGTGGTACGTTATACGCACATTTGACTTCCTACGAGGATACTTTGATCGCTTCTACCTGATGTTTGATGGTGGAGTAGGTAATAAAGTTCGTGCTAGCTGGATCTCTATTGGGTATGTCTTGACCCTTGCAGCAGTTGCCGGAATATACGGATTGTCATCCACGTCTATTACGGAAGTCTGTATTCCAGATATTGATGAAGCCACGCGCTTCAAGAATAACATGATTCAGAAGCAGAAGGAGAAGGATGCAAAAATTAAGGCTGCTGTAGAGACTACGCCTGCAGTTAAGCCTGTGTAATGTAATGCACTGAAAGGTAGCTTACGACTGCAAGAGCAAAGACCCACCACCACAACGGAAACACAGTGGCTTCGCGAGACCCGGAACCGAACTCGCGAACACGATGGCCGTCAAACACTAGAGATGGACGAAAGTAGAGGAGTGCGCTGACAAGAAAGAGGTATATGGTGACCATCCACATACGCGGATCGCCTTCCAACTTCATTGTTTTGAGACAGGGTTTTTATTTGCTTTGTTCATACAATACAATGGCGGCATTTGTACTGCCGAACCGGAAGGCATTTGCAGATTACATAGCACGAATCTTCCTGAAATACCGTTCCACCAACAAGGATGATGATGATGAAGGAGTCGATAAGTGTCTGTCCGATTCCAAGAAATCAACTCGTGAGCTACTGCCCTATCAGAAGCTGGTATCGGAGTATCTTAAGATTGAGTCTCCCTATCGCGGTCTCCTCGTCTATCACGGTCTGGGATCGGGCAAGACCTGTTCTGCGATCGGTGTGGCTGAGTCCCTGCTTTCCACCAAGAAGATTTACGTTATGCTTCCTGCCTCTCTCCAGAACAATTTCCGCCAGGAGCTTCGTAAGTGTGGAAACGATATCTATATGATCAACAATTACTGGGAACGCCGACCTGCGACCAACGATGCTGAGAAAGCTCCTGCTCTCCAGATGGGGATTCCCGAAGAGTACCTTCGCAATCGCGCAAGCTACTTTGTGACCGTCCATGGAAAGGAGCCAAACTACAACTCTCCCACGATGAGCGATGATGACCGCAAGGGAATCGATGAGCAGATTACCGCCATTATCGCCTCTCGCTACAACTTCATCAACTACAACGGTCTTACGAAAGAGAGTGTAAAACTCCTGGTTCCTGAAGAAGATGCGAAGACATCTACGAAGTTTGACGACTCGGTGGTGATTATCGATGAGGCTCATGGGTTCATGTCCCGTGTCATCAACAATTCCGAGATCGCCCGTCGGCTCTACGATGCCATCTATTATGCCAAGGACTGCAAGGTTGTTCTCCTTTCGGGAACACCCGTGATCAATCGCCCTAACGAGATCGCTTTCTTCATGAACCTTCTGCGCGGACCCATCGAGCGCATTTCGATCCCTGTCAAGGAACTGCCGACGTGGGATGAGGCGGGTATGAAGACCTTTTTTAAGCTCCTGCCCGAAGTGGATACGGTGGAATTCAACAGCGTCAAGCGCGTGATCATGGTGACACGCAATCCTGCGCACTTCAAGTCACTCTACAACAAGGAAGGAGACCGTATTGCCGTTCAGCGTGACGATAAGTTGGTGTATAAGCCCGCCGCTGATTGGGTGGAAGGTGTTCGGGAACCATTTGCCGCCAAGTTCCCTGGTGGTGTTCTGGCTGCCCGGGAATACATTACCCGCGAAGCCCTAGAATGCCTGCCATCTGAGTTCAAGGAGTTTGTATCCACATTTGTGGATGGTCTAGAAGTCAAGAATGCTATTCTGTTCCAGAAGCGTATCCAGGGTCTGGTGTCCTACTACAAGGGTGCCGACGAGCGCATGCTCCCCAAGCGCATCGATGACGACAAGATGCTGGAGAGGGTGGAGATGTCAGACGATCAGTTTAATCGCTATCTGGAAGTGAGGTGGGGAGAGATCCAGACTGAAGCAAAGAAAGCTACGAAGGGACCGGCAGCCCTAGATGCCAATTTCTCGTCCTATCGCGTAGTGTCCCGTCTTGTTTGCAACTACGCTGTTCCCTCTGAGCTGCGCGGAGATGTCAAAGATATCAAGGATGAGAATGACGAGGGACCGGTAGATAAGGCCACTATCCTTGCCACCCTCGCGGCGGATCCTGACAAGTACCTGCGATCGTTGGGACTGGAGACCTTCTCCCCGAAAATGAAGAAGATCCTGGAGAATATCGCTGCTTCTACGGGCAAGGAGGGAGAGTACCGAAACCAGTTCATTTACTCGCAGTACCGCAAGTTGGAGGGTCTCGGTATCCTGGCTGCAATCTTGGATGCTAACGGATACCAGGCATATAAGTTGGTGAAGGAGAACGGTAAGTATCGCGAATCGCCGGATCTGGATCCCAAGAAACCCGCTTACGCCTTCTACACGGGTGAGGAGGACAAGATTGAGAAGGAGCTCACGCGTTACCTATTCAACGAAGATTACTTCGGCATGCAAAATGATTACCCTGAACATGCGCCCTCAGTCCGCGAGAGTGTCTTGGCCCGTGGAGGCAAGAAGATGATTTGTATCCTGATGGCGACCTCCAGCGGCGCCGAAGGCATTAATCTCAAAAACGTCCGTCACCTGCATATTGTGGAACCCTACTGGAACCCGGCGCGTCACGACCAGGTGATTGGTCGCGGTATCCGTCTGTGCTCCCATGCCACTCGCCAAAGTCTGTCGTCCTCTGGAATCAACAGCGAGACCGTACCCATCGAAGAGCGCACGATCCGGATCAGTTTCTACATGTCGGTTTTTTCCAAGGCTCAGGCAGCGTCAGCATCTGCCTTTAACATTGTTCCCATTCGTCGTGCCGATACGCTTCCTAAGAAGTACGATGCCCCTGCAGATTCGGGGCGCGGAGTGGATGCGTTCATGTCCAGCGACGAGTTCCTCTATAACATATCCTTCGAGAAGCAGAAGATTACCAGCGGAATCACCCGACTCATCAAGCAGGCGGCGGTCGATTGTGAGATTCATCGAAAACTTCATGCGAGCGAGAAGCCAGTCATTCAGTGCTTGCGGTTTGACAGCACTCCCAAAGGCGATTCTCTGGGCTTCAATCCCTCCATCGACAACGATGAGCGCGACGCGGTCTATCTCCGCAATATCATCAAGCGCGGACGTCGGCTTCAGCGTATTTCCATCAAGGACTTTGTGTTCCTGGTAGATCCGGATAGCAAGGAGGTATTTGACGAGCCAGCCTTTGGAGACAATCAACGCCTGCTGCGTCTCGGGACGTTACAGAAGGACAGAATACAATTCTTCACATATGAATAATGGCACGGGACACGCATAAACGTGGTCGTAAGCGCACACCGAAACGCGGAGGTCAGGCGGCGGCTCCCGTCATGGATTACCCGGCAATTATCAAGGCACATGAGCTCAAGATGGTGATCAACAACCCTGCGAGTAAGTTTGTACTGGTAACCTACTGGTGGGGACGCGGAAACCTCAATAAGAACTATCTGCGGTTTGGCGATGAGATGCTCGAAAAAGCGATTGCCGATGGTAAGCGGGTAAATTACGCCTGCACGGGTGAGATCAGCGAGGGTGTCAAGGAGGATTTGATTGAGGAGATCCGCGAGGAGGAAGAGGAAGAGCAGGCGATTGAAAAGGCGATTGCCGATGGAATGTTTGATGAGCCCCACGAGTTCTACGAGATTTCCAAGGATCGGCGTATCGCCATTCTCAAGAAGTACCCCCTGAAATACAACGGAAAGAAAGTTCAGGAGATCCTGGCTCGCGAGGATGTCAAGAAGAGGCTGTCGGCCAATACGGCTGCTGAGCTGAAGAATATGGAGGCCAAAGGACTGGTGAAGCGCCCTGCCATCAAGTTTGAGGAGATGATTGCGGAGTGGGAGGCGATGTGCAAGCGCGTAGGCTGCAACTACATTGTAGAAGAGTACCCCGAGTTTGCGTTCCCTGGTAAGTACCAACTGGCGATTAACCTGAAGCCACTGTTCATCAAGGAGGCTCTGCGTGTTGCCGGCGCCCAGGGTCGTGGAGTGCTCTACATTGACGGCGACATGAAACTCTCTCGCTACCCTGATATTTTTGATATGCCCGGTGTAGATTTCATGGCGCGCGGATGGAACGTGGATCCGCGTGGCAGCATGAACTATCTCAAGGACGACGTGTGCTTTGACCCCTATATCTTCGAGACATCAGGTGGAACGATGTTCTTTGCACCGACTCCCCAGGCAGTAGCTCTCCTGAACACGTGGTCCAAGACATCCTCGTGGCCTGAGAACGCTGGAAAGGCTGATGACCGCATTCTGTCCATGGTTTTTACCTTCAAGCGCCAGCACGAAGCCATCTCATCTATCCAGCTCCCCATCGAGTACCTATGGCTGAACGACGCCTACAATTTCCAAAAGCCCGAAGATATTGTCAAGTCGAAGATCATGATTGAGCATCCCGCCTGCCTGACGTCCGAGGAGGCTGCGCGCGAACAGGGCGCTGCAGATTCTCGCGAGCCCCCACTCTACGAAGCGGTGATTTCAGACCAGGTAGATTGCCTGGCTGATGGCGGAGTGTTTTACGAATACATCTTCTTCACGGAACGCAAGTTTGTAGAGTCGTTTGAACCGTATCTGAAGTACCTCCGCAGGGCAAAGAACAATGCAGGATCTCCCTTCTTCAAGGTTGTGGATTTTGATGAGAAGTACGGAAAGTTCAACAAGGTGGCCATTGACAATGCCGAGAAAGTCAAGGCTATACCCGACGCAACCATTCCCCGCCGTCACCAGGTTGTGCTGCCGCAGGATACGCCAGTCCCTAACATCATCGCCTACCTCAAGAAGGATAATAACGTCATTCTCGGAAACTATAACGGCAAGTATGCTCAACACATTGATTTGATTGCCGAAAACACAGGTGGTCCTGCAACATCCTTTTACCAGAAGGGCATTGTTCTGGATACCACCAAGCCAATGTTCTTTGCCTCGGGGAACCCAGTCCTGATCCATCTGCTGATGATGTGCGACAAACTGGAGGATATCAATCTGCATTACAAGCAGAGTTTTCTGTTCACAACCCGCATTCGCGGCTTCTGGACAAAAACGGATGGTTCTACCCCCTAGTCAGGAGAGATTACGCCGCCCCCCACACTATACATCATGACCACTTACCTTAAGACTGTTACATCCCCCCTAGAGATTCATCATCAACAGATCGCAGCTGGACTGAACATTGCACCCCCCGTCTTTGACACCAACAAGACCACCTATATGGTCATGCAGGATCTTGACGAGATGTGCCTTGCCGATAAATATGGTCCAAATCCCAGCAATACCCCTGCTTGGATTTGGAAGCAGATACACTTTATTCTCGATGCGCTCCTGAAGAAGGGAAACATGGAGTACATTGATATTACCCCCTACAACTTCATCGAGAAGGATGGAACTGTATGGTGCATTGATTACGGCCACGCGTATCCTTACCGAGGCAGTATTCAAAACTGGTTCCTGAAAGAGATGCTGGATAAGAAGCTCAAGACCTGGAACCCCGACTTTGCCTAAAAACCTCCACAGGATATAACAGAGAGATGCCATGCCCCTTCACGGTAATTTTTGATATAGATGAGACACTTGTCTACTACATTTCCAACCGACTGAAACCTGCATCGTGGGATACTCTCCCCGAGTCTGAACAGGCGAAGTACAAGGTTGTGGATGCAGGGTCTGGTATTTTTCTTGTACGCCCCCATATCAACGAACTCCTGGATTTCCTGCAGGCATCAGGGTGCAACGTCGGGCTTTGGACATGGTCGGACAAGGGATACGCCATGGGAATGCGGGCGGCTATCCTCGGAGGACGGGATATTAAGTTTGTTCTCCACGATGATCACGCAGAAGCGAGCTCGGAGAAGCACGGAAACTCAAAGGATCTGAATTTTCTGTGGTACGGTGATGCGGAGAAGGAGTGCCTCGCAGAATGCAACACCATTATTATTGACGACTTGCCGGGGAATGCCGCGAACTCGTCAAACATCAGGAACTCAATTACAATTGAACCGTTTGCCCCGTTTGGAGAAGTCAAGAACCGGTCGGATCCTTACAAGGACTGCTCGGGAGATACTGTCATGCTAGAATGCATTGAGATCATTAAGCGCATTCTGCCACAGGCTGCAAAGTGCTATGAAGATGACGAGAAGCGCTGGACCAATGTTTTCAGCAGGGAGAACATTGCTATTGCAGGTCTAGAGGACAAGGTCAAGAACATCAAAATGAAGAACGGGAAGGTCGTGCGAGGAATTGGTGCAGGTAACTCTCACTTTTTTGTCCGGGGAGGAAACCGCAAGACGTTCAAGCGGGCGGTGCGGGCTTTGCCAGGACGCTCTCGAGGAACTCGTCGCAGATCTTCGACCACGGCCGGGCGCGGGCGGCGGCGATACACTTCTTCGAAGTAGCCTCGCCAAGCATCGCTACCGCCTTCTCCATTGCCTCAGCCACCGCATCGGGGTGGGCAGACTGCTCAAGGAGACCTACGCCCGAGCTCATTGGGAGGTACGAGTATGATGTTACCGGTACCAGGACACCCGTCGTCTCATCAATGAAAGACCGGTATCCACCAATATCAATGACCACCTGTGGAGCACCCGTCGCCATGTGCTCCAGCTGGCAAAGGCCAAACCCCTCGCCGTTGGAGGTGTTAATGCCGATATCTGCGGCGTTGTAGAGCTGATTGATGGAGTCATCATTGTAGAACGCAGATGGCGGTGTGGTATCTACTACCGATACGCGCGTCCCATACGTCTGAACATCTAGTTCTGCGCGAGACAACTCGTTCATGTAGATCTGGAGGGGGTTGTAGCACGCACCTCCCTCATGCTTGACCGATGTCACAAACATCAAGTAGAACTTCTCGGCGGGGAACTTCTTGAGGAGACGAACAAACCCCATGATCGTGAGATCCAGACGCTTGCGCTGGCTATTACGATTCATGTTGAGGAAGATCTTCGCATCAGGAGGAATGTTCATCGACCGACGAATGCCCATGCGCTCAACATCTGGCATGGACTTGAATACCAGCGCATCTACACCATGCTCAAGAACATCAACTGGGATCGTGGTCGTGGTCAGGCGCGTGAGGAGGTGCTTCTTCCACGACTCGGTGAAGCAGATGATACGGTCCGCCTTGTTCTCGATCGTGCGGAGGAGGCTCATGTCCGCACCCTCATACACCTGGTCAAGATAGATCCAGAGCTTGAACGTCTTCGGGATATCCTTAATCGTATTGATGAACTGCGACACGATAATGGGGTCGTTGTAGATCATCACAATGTCTGGGGATACCGTCTCAAGATAGTCCTTGAACTTGTTGAAGCCGAACCCCTGCTCACGAGGATCCTCGTTGGCAGCGGCATCGTACTGGATAATACCCTGGACCGGGCGGATCGGGTGGGGAGTACGGGCAGGAGTTCGCTGGAATCCAAAGTGGAACACCTTCACGAGAGGAGTCAGCGTTCCCAGCTGCTTGAGGAGATTAAACGACACCTTGGAGTAACCCGTAACCTGCTCCGTGTGGGTCGAGACAAGCATGAAGCGAAGAGGTGCCATTTTATGATAAAGTGTTTCTTACCTGTAAATATAATGAGTTCTCCAAGCCAGGGACCACAGCAGCTTCCCGCCGTCAAATTTTCCAGCGCGTCCGAAGTTACCGAATACCTGAAGCGCAAGACGTCGTCTGCCTACTATAAGAATTTCCCGCAGTCTCAGAAGGCGGCGTATGCTTCTACCTACACGACCTTTCTGGGTGCGAATGCATACAAGCTGCCTACAGAAGAGGCGACTTGCCTGAGCAATACAACAGGCTTCGTTCAGCGTCCCGAGAAGGTGGCTCCCGGAAAGAACAGCTGGAATCCCACCTAATACCGAACGTTCTCCTTCATCTTGGGAATCTTGGTGAAGGTTCCAAAGCGATCCATGTAGGGAATGGCAGGAATATTGTACAGATCTGTCACCGATGCATTGCGTGAATTGAATGTCTTTGCAAGGACCTTGCGGGTCTGCGAACCTATCCAGTCGTATCCGAAGCGAACGCTCATATACGAATGGAGAGCTACAAACCCAAGTAGTACCGCGATAAGGATATACGGAATAGAAGAATACATTATTACAAGTGTATAATATAAGATGCCAGGTGGTTTGATGCAGCTAACTGGGTTTGGCGCCCAAAACGTATTCGTCAATGGAAATCCATCCATGTCCTACTTCATGAAAATGTACAAGCGAAGCACCAACTTCGCGATGGAGCATTTTCGCCTAGACGTGCGAAATGTCACTGATACTACGATTCCGCAGGCAGGGCTGAAGACGTTCCGGTTCAAGGTTCCTCGCTATGCGGACCTTCTACACGACTGCTATGTCTGTGTGGATCTCCCCGATATCTGGTCTCCCATCTCCATGTACAACCAGTTTGGCGAAGGCATTCCCTACGAGTTTCAGTGGATTCGCAACATTGGGTATAACCTCATCTCTGAAGCATCTGTGCTCTTCAACGGCACCCCTATTGTGACAATGACCGGAGAGTGGATGAAAATCCTGAGCTACCTTCGCAAAGATGCAACCAAGCGCGAGATTCTAGATCGTATGGTCGGCAATACTGAAGATGTCTATGATCCCGCGAACGCCAACGGACGCACCAATCAGTACCCGAATGCTCTCATGACAGGAAATGGAACCACACCTGCACCGTCTATTACAGGTCGGCAGCTGACAATTCCACTACCTTTCTGGTTCTGCGAGGAGATTGCACAGTCTATTCCTCTTGTAGGTCTTCCACAGACTGAGGTTGAGATTTCCGTAACGATCAACAGTCTCTATAACCTTTTTACCATCGCCGACGTCAATCCTGTAAGCCCGACATTTGGACAGCGGATTATCGGAACGCCTGGCGACAATGCTGCGGGTGTCCAGAACTTCCTGGCCTACCCCGATCGTCAAGGAAACTCCACCAATCGCGCTCTCCTCACCTGGAACCTTAACCCCTACATAGAAGCCAACTACATCTTTACTACGGATACGGAGCGCGCATTCATTGCAAGTCATGAGCGAACGTTCCTGATCACAGAGGTTCGCTATGTGAGGAACGAGAAGCAGTATGGCATCAATAATCTAGAGATACCCATGTACAATCTCTGCACTCGCGTGGTTGCCCTGTTCCGTCGCAACGATCGTACTCTCATCAACGACTGGGATAATTACACCAACTGGGATACGTTAAACTCTCCTCCTATCGATACAACCTCTGAAACGGTGCCAGCCAATACTCTGTATAGCAGCGGAGCCCTCATTGCCAACAATATGGGTCAGCAGGATATTTTCATGGAGGGAAATCTCATGCTTGATGGCAAGGATCGTTTCAGTACCAAGAACAAGAACTTTTTCCGCAATATCCAGAATTTCAAGTTTTCGTTGGGCACAACAAACAATATTCCTGGAATCTATACCTACTCTTTTTCTCTGGATCCCGATCAAATCACACAGCCAAGCGGGTCTCTCAACGGTTCCATGTTTAATCGCACGGTCTTTCAATATACCCTCCTGACTCCACTCACGCTTGTCACTGATGCATCGCTGTCACAGCCTCCTATCTGCGTCGTGAAATCGACAGTATTCAATCCGAACCCTACGCCTGTTGGAGGAGCAGCAACGATATCACCTACACCCGGTGTCGCACCAGCACTACAGCCCGGACAAACTCAGTTACTCTACCCCGTCCCCACGAATCGTTCCATTCAGTTCGGAGCATACACTTCTATGGTCTATGTTGAGTCCTACAACTTCCTCAAGGTTACAAATGGAATAGCAAATCTTGTATTCAATACATAATGGGCAACGACGATCCAGTCCCCGACATTCAACCCGAAGGTTCGTCAGTCAGCAATCTTCCCGAAGATACGGCTCCGCTTGTCAGCAATGCAAACCAGTATTTCGCGTATGCGCTTACAATGGTTGGCATTTTTCTCTATTATCGTCTAGCGTGGAGCGCTATGGAGGCTGTTTTCTTCACGAATTCGGAACTGCTGAAGAAGTATTCCAGCTTCCTCTTCTACATGTGGCTAGTCCCAATTGTTGGGCTCGTGTCATCTATTGTGAATCCGTCGCTCACGGGAACAGCTAGCTGGACAACGACTATTCTCATTGTAGGCTCAATTCCGTTGTCTGCATGTTTTCTGTATGTTCTTCTGTTTGGAATGCCGAAGATACCGACCCCGGCTGCAGTGTGAGCAGTTCATCCATCGCGCGAGTCGGATCCTCAAAGTTCCTGAACAGAATCTGATTGACTTCGGCAGGACTCCACTTTTCATCGATGGATTCGTTCTCGAAAATTGGGTGTCCCGACAGATCGGCAATATCGTAGAACCCACAGACCATCTCCTGAATAATTTTGCGCGAACACTTCTTGAACTGTATGATCATATCAATGCGCCCCGGGCGAATAAGAGCACGATCAAACCGTTCAGGGAAATTAGAGGTAAAGACCACGATACGGCCGCTAGACTCCAGCGTACCATCTAGAAGGTTCAGGAGAAACGAGAGATCAATCGGGTCCTTGATGATATCGTCATCAGCTTCCGGGGCAAAAGGATCTTTGGGCTTCTCCACTACAGGCTTCTTCCATTTGCGCTCGAGGAGTACATCGCCCATCGCATCAGCATCCTCAATGATATACACGCGCTCCGAAATTGGGATCGTGTATTTCTCCAGATTCGTCCCGTTATAGACGTAGATCTCATCGCTGAAAAAGAGATGACGTAGTTGAGTCTTGGTCTTGATCTCCGACAGCTGGATATTGACGGGATGACGACGAGCCACATTGGCAATCGCCTTGATCTCCGACGTCTTGCCGGTGCCCGGGGCTCCGTGGAAAAGGAATCCCAGCGTGTATGGAATACCCTTCTTCTCGTACCACGACCGATTCTCCAAGAAGAACTTGACACGCTTCTTGACCACCGGCTGCTCCTCAAAATATACATTCTCAAACGTGCGCGTAGTAGAGAACTTGTGCTTACTATACACGAGGTAGCTCGTGGGCAGGGGATTCTGGGTTGAGCGCTTCCCTTTACCTCCAACGACCTGGTCAAAGAAGTAGAGATCGTTTCCAAGCTTGTTCAACATACGACGCTCATAATCCTGGTTGCACGAATCTACAAATGCTTGCAGGGTCTGAATGGGATGGTCGTAGCATGAAAGTTGGAACTTGATGTTCTTGATATTCCCCTCCTCGATCTCCACATGGGTGAGGGTAAAGTAGATGTCCTCGGACAACCGAACTGGCTCAAACTCGTAAGGAAGATAGTCATGGTTAGCAATAGACATCAGCCGGCGGGTCGCGGGAGAACAGGCGACGTAATGGATAACAGCATCCATGCGAGTGAGGAACTGGGGAGCCTGTCCTTTATTCTGTTGAGGAGGCGGTCCGCGCTCACACTCAATGACGGCGGATGGCTCGCGGTTGGGCTTGGTTATCCCTGGCTGGGATGTTCGGCGGCGGCAAAGGATCGCCGACCACCAAGGGTAGGTCATGACCGCGCGTTCGTAGAGATTGAGTCCTAGAAAATTGAGAAGCGGTGTCCATCCCGACTTTCCTGCCGAACTCACCATTTGGTACAACATCCCCATACGAACAATCTCCTGAGGATTCATTTGAGTATTCCCCACAAACTATGGTTAAACTATTTAACGATGGTGAAGCACTTGTCGAGTGTCGCACCTCCCTCATGAACAGGTTTGGATCGCTTGAGACGGAGCTGCTGAGATGCCTTATCCACCGTTTCGTTGGTCAGGGACACATACGACTTGATATCCTTGGTCGTCGCCTGGGTATTCACCGAAGGGATGTACAGCCGAACGGGAGGCATGGCGATCTGTAGAGGCTTCGTGGAATTATAGACAAACTCCCGATACTGCTGGATATCGAGGTTGCCCCCAAACAGACGGAGGACACGCTTGTCGGGCGCAGGAAAAATGTCCTTCCCGACGTAGAGAGCCGAATACATGGCCCGCAGTAGCGAATGACGGCGCCACTTTTCTGACTCGGACAGTTCAGAGTCCTTATAGATGTAGGCAAGGGCGCACTCGGGGCTGCAGTAGTTTCCCTCGGCAGTGTGCATGTTGGTATAGACATCATAGTAGATGGGAACTACAAATGAGCTCCCCGAAAACCCGTGGCAGCACCAGAAACAGGCAGTGCCCTTGGGATACTCCTTCTGCAGGTGGAGCTTCGACATCAGGTCGTGAATAATACTCTCATCAAACCGCCGCTCGCGGGTCTCCGTCTCATGTAGAATCTCCGAATACTGTGTTGCTCCAGCAGCTCCAGATGGCAGGGGAGTTCCCGCCTGCTCCGATTCCATCTCAAAGTCCTTCCCAATCCGCAGGAAGAAGATCACAGGTGGTAACTCAACTTTCACCTCCTCCCCCTTCTTTGTCTTCTTTGTGCGAGGGGGCATTTTATATGTATGAGTTGATTCCTCTTAAACAAAACGTCAAAAACGGACCATTTACCAAGGGGGCTCAAAGAACGATACACATCTCAAATGGCAGACGGTTCCGCATACAAGAAGCACACGCATCGCGAGCACATCCTATCTCTTCCCGACACCTACGTCGGTTCTATCGAGACATGTGCCGAGGAGATGTATGTCGTGGAAGGCGAGGCGTTTGCGCTCAAGACGATCAAGCACTTCAATCCTGGATTCTACAAGCTGTTTGACGAGATGCTGGTCAATGCCCACGATCACGTGGTGCGGATGCGGCAACGCAACTCGGCAAACCCGGTCAAGAACATCACAATTTCAATTTCAGCGGACAACAAGACGATTACGGTGGAGAATGATGGCGAGGGCATCGATGTCGTAGAGCACGCAGAGTACAAGGTCTGGGTTCCCCAGCTGATCTTCGGCGAGCTCCTGACTTCCACGAACTACGACAAGGACGAGAAGAAGCTGGTGGGCGGCAAGAACGGCTACGGCGTGAAGCTAGCGAATATCTTCGGCAAGCGCCTGACGGTGGAGACCGTAGATGCAGTCCGGGGCAAGAAGTATATCCAGACGTGGGAGGACAACATGACGAAGGTTCTGCCTCCCAAGATCTCGGCATCCAAGGTGAAGCCGTACGTCAGTGTCGCCTGGAGCCCTGACTTTGTTCGCTTCGGGATGACGGAGGTGACGCCTGAGCTGGTGAGCGTGTTCCGCCGGCGGGCGAGCGATCTGGCGATGACGGTTGGAAAGGACGTCAAGGTGCATTGGAAGCATGGCGAGGCGGACAAGGTCACGATCAAGTGCCGCGACCTGAACATCTACGCACAAGAGTTCGTTGGGACTCCCGTGGTGTTCCATAGCGGTCCGCGCTGGAGTGTGGCGGTGGCGGATACGCCGATTGACCGGCATCTGCAGGTGTCGTTCGTGAATGGTATCTGGACGTCCAAGGGCGGGACGCACGTGGATTACATTGTGAATCAAGTGGTGGCGAACATCGCCGAGTATCTGGAGACCAAGAAGAAGATCAAGGTGAAGCCGTCGCTGATCAAGGAGAACCTGGCGATCTGGGTGACGGCGGAGGTGGAGAATCCGTCGTTCAACTCGCAGACCAAGGAGACGCTCACTACGAAGAGCACGGCATTTGGCTCGACGTGCAAGCTGCCGGAGGAGTTCTTCAAGAAGGTGCGGGCAAAGTTGGAACTGGTGGATACACTCATCATCAGCCAGAAAGAAAAGGATGACAAGGAAAATAAGAAGTCAGATGGAAAAAAGCAAAGCAAAATCTACGGCATCCCAAAACTTGAAGACGCTGCTTGGGCTGGAACAGCGCGCGGCTCCGACTGCACCCTTATCCTCACCGAGGGTGATTCAGCTAAAGCAATGGCACTCAGCGGCCTTACGAAAACTCAGCGTCAGTCTTTCGGCGTGTTCCCTTTGCGGGGGAAAATAATGAATGTGAAGGACTCTGCGGCATCTAAGGTGGAGCTGGTGAAGGAGATCGCCGAGCTCAAGAAGATTGTGGGTCTGGAGTCGGGGAAGGCGTATCAGGACACAAAGTCGCTCCGCTACGGGCGCATTCTAATCATGACCGACCAGGACTACGATGGGTCGCACATCCGTGGCCTGCTGGTGAATCTGTTTCACGAACTCTGGCCTGAGCTCTTTGCTCTGCCTGGGTTCTTGACCTACATGGCGACGCCGATCGTGAAGGCGGTAAAGGGAAAGGAGACAATTACATTCTACACGCAGTACGAGTACGAACAGTGGAAAGCGGTTCCGCGATCGGGCTGGGCGATTCAGTATTACAAGGGTCTGGGCACTTCTACGCGCGATGAGGCACAGGAGTATTTCAAGGACATGAACATCACGCGGTTCCGCTGCACGCCCGAAGAGAGCAGCAAGTCTATTGATCTGGCGTTCAACAAGTCTCGAGCCGACGACCGCAAGGTGTGGCTGCAGGGTCATTCACCGGCGAACATCGTTCTGCCATCAGCGGACAAGACTCTGCCCTACGAGGAGTTCGTGCATCGCGATCTGATCCACTTCTCGTATTACAATCTGGAGCGTTCCATCCCGAGTGCGATGGACGGTCTCAAGACATCTCAACGGAAGATTCTGTTTGGGTGTCTCAAGCGAAAGCTGACCGACAAGGTCAAGGTCGCACAGCTGGCGGGGTATGTCAGCGAGCACGCGGGTTATCACCATGGCGAGATGTCTCTCAACGAGACGATCATTGGTATGGCGCAGGACTTCATGGGGTCCAACAATGTTCCGTGGCTGGTCCCGAAGGGTCAATTTGGAACGCGGCTGGAGGGCGGCAAAGATAGTGCTGCATCTCGTTACATCTTCACATACCTTCAGCCATATATGAAGCATCTGGTTCCCATGGACGATCTGCCGTGCCTGACATATCGCGATGATGACGGGCTGTCGGTGGAGCCCGAGTGGTATGCGCCCGTTCTGCCCATGCTGCTGGTGAATGGTGCGCGCGGTATTGGCACCGGCTACTCGACGGTCATTCCGTCGTATAATCCGGAGACGCTGAAGGATGTATTGCAGCGTTGGCTGAAGGGTGAGCATGACGAGACTATCCTGAAGCAGCAGGTCTTGGCTCCGTGGGCGCGCGGGTTCAAGGGTAAGATTGAGAAGGTGGCGGACGATTACGTGGTCACTGCTGCCTATACGTACAACCAGAAGACACGGACGGTGGTGGTGACCGATCTGCCGGTGGGCTACTGGACAGGTGATTTCAAGAAGATGCTGGACGGCTACTGCGAGAAGAAGGAGGTGGTCAAGGATTACACAGATACCTCGACGGACTGTGATGTGCATTTCGAGGTGGTGCTGATGGAGGATCTCCCGATGGCTCAGATGGAGAAGGTCTTGGGTCTGACCGACAAGATCAAGACGACGAATATGCACGCGTTTGATCCCTCGGGCAAGATCAAGCGCTACGACTCTCCCAATGACATCCTGGTAGAGTATGCCCGTGCGCGTCTGGATCTCTACGGCAAGCGCCGTGAGAACATCCTGCGCGAGCTGAGGGCCAAGCTGCCGTGGCACACCGAGGTCGTCAAGTTCCTTACGCTCATGTGCAACGATGTCATTGACCTGCGCAAGAAGTCGATGGATGCGTGCCGGACGATCTTGAAGGCCCACGATCTCCATGACACTGACGGACTGCTGAAGCTGCCGTTCAGTAGCATTACGCAGGAGAATATTGACAAGCACCAGGCAGAGCTTGACCGCTTGAACAAGGCGATCGCAGACACGGAAGGTACAACGCCTTCCGACTTCTGGATTCGGGATTTAGGTAATCTGGTAGTATAATAACTAACAGATGGACTCTAATTACCTGCGAATCCTGCAGGAGACAGACTACGCGGCTCGGGATGAATACTCGGACCCCATGTCGGCACTGCTAGCCATTCGGAGTTCCGAACCGATTGACGACGAGGTGGATAAATATGGAAATATTAAGACGGGTGTCCCGGATCCGCGTCTAGCCTTTGCACGCACACGGAACGAAGAGATGATGCCGACGGAACCAGAGAAGGCGGCACCAGCTGAGGTAGAAGAAGAGGAGGGGGACGTTCTGACATCCCTCATCCAGACCGCTCCCGATATGATTGCGGTGAAACGCTATGTTATCATTGATACATCTGTGCGCGATTGGACAGTGCAGGCAGATGCATACTCAAATATTTTTTCATTTGGATCGGCTGCCGCTTCGTCTGCTTCAAACTTGACGGCACAAGTTCCATTCTATTTTAACAATCCAACAATTCCGTTGGCAGCGTATGAAACATCGCACTCGACTCTTCTGAATGTCAGAATGACTGGACAGGTAACCGCAGTTCCTAACAATCGTTCGCAGATATTTGGTCCCGGAGAAAAACAACCTGCATATTTCAATGTTACAACTGGCGCAACGTATCGCCCAGTCTATGGCTGGAAGTATATCACGAGCAACGGAACAATTCTTCATACTCCAGATGCGTATTCTCCTACTAGCGCAGGGGTAAAGATAAACTATTTTCCAGTATTTAATCCCCAAGATCCAGCGGGTGGCCAGGTTGGAATTGATACTTACCCCGGACAGCAGGCGAACATGAATATATATGCAACTCAGCTTCCGTTATCTAACATTACAGAGATCAGCCTTGTTCGCGCAACCCTGCCTGTTCGGGGAACACAGCCATATGGATCTGCAACATTTGGAGGAAATCTCTTGTATCCCGACTGCCTGCACGGAAAGCCATACCTCTTGATGAATATTGCGAACATGCAAGGACAGTACTATGGCGGCTCCTACACTGCTCAAAAATCATTCTCTGTTCTCACTCAGAATACCCGAACCCTCTACGATGGACAGTGCAATTACCCCGCACAATATTCGGACTACTATCCCTTTTCCAAGGAGAAGTACCTGTTTGATCCGCCACTGGCTCAGTTATCGAATGCAGATATCCAGATTTACGACAGCGGAGGCATAGCATTCACGCAGACGGATAACATGCAGGTTGTGGATATGGTCTTCCAGGGAACTGGAAAAGTTAAATTCTTTATTACACAGAATGCTCTGGTATCTAACGCATTTGGAGACAGCAATGTCTTTATTAAAAGCAGTATTCGTATTGGAGATGATATCAAGTTTTATGGACCGACACTAACACGTATCTTGTCCGATCCGTCGGCGACAACAGCTCTTCGCGCTGCATTCGCATATCTTTCCAATGATTTTATTGTCACCGACATCTGTTCATCCGACTTTATTCCTTCCAATATCCTGTCAAGCTGTGATGTAGGAACATCCTTCACTGCTGTTCCCAAATTAGTAGGAGGTGTTGCAGGTATTTCAAATGCATTTGTCGCTTTTTCCAACGTCTCGTCCTCTACACCGAACGTCTGCCTCCAGAAGTATAATATCAGCAGTGCCGGGTTACCCTTTGTAGCGAATCGAACGTTCTCTCAGGACTACCCCCTTCCTCTCATGAACAAGAACATGCAGGCAGCCTATGTTATGGAAATCACAACACTGCAGCCGAATATAAAGGTCCTGAAGAAAAACGGCAACTAAGTAATAATAATGGATCCGAAGCGTGGAGAGCTCTACCCGAAACAGAGTCCTGACCTGGCGAACCTTTACAAGAATACTGCTATCCCTGGTGCCCCGAAGCACAATGGTCTAGTTCCCAATCTCGGAGATCCCGAGACACGGGCGTCCCAGGCATTCAAGCTGTTCCAGACACACTACGAGGATCCTCGCCTTGCTTACGGCTCCAAGTTCAACCAGCAGGCGACTATCCGCATTCACACGGCTACCCCCGTGAATCAGGCCTTCTTCTCCGAGGCGAATATCCAGTATCTCCAGACAGAGATCCGCTACCGTGTATGGGCTAAGAGCGGTAAGAAGCATGTAATTGATGCGCAGCGCCCCGACGATCTTAAGACCATCATGCGGTCCTACTACCTCCAGTACTCCAACAATGTTCCTGGTCAGGAGGCGAAGGAGGTCAATGACCTGAATGAGCGCGTCCTCGTCTTCTGTGTGGATGATGTTCTAGGATCTATCAATATGTACCTCTACAATCGCAACCAAGTGCAGGAGTACCCTGAGCAGATCAGCCGCCCGATCAACCCTCACATCGTGGGAACCAAGTCTGCGGAATTCAAGTCCTTTTTTTAGAGCAGCGACGTAGTAATGCTTCGCAAGTTCCAAGAACGCATATACGGAAAATGCCCACAAGGAATTCTCGTCTGGGAATCATCGTGGGACTCGTTTCGACCAACTGAAAAAATCGTATGGAATCCCCAGACTAAACGCGTTGAGCCATTTTATGGCCAGTACTGCTCTGAACTCTTCGATGTGAATTATGGTTATGGGGATCACGAAGATATGTGCTCTGCCTTTACCGATGAGCATATCGAGGAGGTGGAGACTGCCCCTGAATGCGGCGACATTGATGAGTTCTGGACATGGACGGGACAGACGATGGAGTGGTTCTATGACCGCCCAGTCTGCACCCACCCGTGCGCTCGAAAGCCCACACGCAACGAGTACCTCTCCATCATGAACCTCCGCGCCCGAACGGCTCGTCGCATCCCGCGTCAAATACGGGGAACATTTAAGCAGAGGAATCGTAAGTAAGTAATGCGCATCAACGTTATTTCATCGCACCGTAACCACACGGGTCTGTCCCAGGACGCCGACCTGCTGCAGGGTGTCTGGTTCTCCGCCGACGAGACTGTGAAGTTCCGCCGTATTATAGTCGCGCAACCAGAGTGCGAGGAAGCCGAGTACAATGTGTTTCTAGAGGTGTTGAACCCGTCCCTCTTTACCTACGCCGCCAAGAACATCTTTATCCCGAATCCTGAATGGACGTACAAGACCTGGGCATCATACTATCACGACATTGATGAGATCTGGTGCAAGACTCGCGAAGCCGTAGAGCTTTTCACGCCTCTTCATCCCAACGTCAAGTACATTGGATGGTCGTCGATTGCCAAGGGTATCCCCGACAAGAAGAACTACCACAAGGCGCTGGTTCTTACGGGCAAGAATATCTATCGCCATCCCCAGCTGATTGTAGATGCGTATGTCCTGGCCAAGGAAAAGTCAATTAAGCTCCCCGAGCTTCATGTAGTGTATGACGGATCTCGCCTACGCGTGGATGTCCCTGAGTCACTTCGCAAGCTAGTGATCCTACACTCGGAAACACTCAAGCAGACTGAGTATGATGCCCTCCTGCAAGAGTGCGGTCTAGCGATCTGTGTGAGTGGAGCTGAGGGGTTCGGACACGCAGTCAATGAAGCTGCCTCTACGGGCTCCATCCTCTTGCTGAACGATATCAAGCCGTTTGAGGAGTTTGAGTACCCGGGGACTGTCTGGGTTAAGACCGAGCAGACTGTTCCCCATCCCGAGTGCCTGGGTGTCATCAAGAAGACCAATCCTGAGGCGGTGGTGGAGGCTCTCCAAGAGTATTCGGTGAAGAAGTTCAGCGATCGGAAGGAGATGGGCGGGCAGAATGCGGACAAGTATGTGGATCGCCAGAACGACTGGGTGAGCAAGATGCAGACCTTCCTGAAGACCTACTCTACTGCGGACGAGTACTCTGTTGATAAGACAGCTGTACCCGAAGATGAGCTTCCGGGTGTCACGATTGTTACGCCTACGCGCGACCGCCAAAAGTTCATGGAGATCTGTGCGGGATGTGTGTCTTCGCAGTGCTATCCCCAGGACAAGCTTGAGTGGATTGTTCTGGATGATGGCAAGGATACCTCCGAGGAGTTTGTGAAGAGCGTTCCATTCGGTCGGCACGTCTATGTCATGGCTGGTCATACGATTGCCTGGAAGCGTAATATGGGAGCACAGATTGCCAAGTTCCCTGTGATCATCCATATGGACGACGACGATATCTATCCACCAAACAGCATTCTGTTTCGGGTGAGTATGATGCTTCGTGCAAAGAAGAGTGCCGTGTTCTGCACCACTCTTCCATCCTACGATATTGCCAATTATACTTCGTTTGTGAATGTGCCCCCGATGCGCCTGCCGCAGTGTATGCGCGTCTCAGAGGCGACGATGTGTTATACGAAGAAGTTCTGGGAGGAGCGTGGCTTCCCCGAGGATGTGAAAATCGCAGAGGGAGAGTCGTTCATCAAGGGTCGTGAATCCGAGTGCCGCGAGCTGTCGCCTCAGGAGATCATTGTGAGCCTGGTACATCCAAGGACTACCTCCAGCCGCCGCGTCCCGAAGGGTACGGAACCCAACGGATGCCACTTTGGATTCACTGAGGATCTATTTAAAATGCTATCCAGCATCGGCGAGTACCTCAAGACAACTGTGTAAGAACATACATTTTTAGCGGTAAAGCAGTTGCTCTACCTAAAAAATGTTAGATTTAAACCTCTACCGGCGGCGCGCAGCCGTCTTCAGCGCCTGGCCCGCCTTCTTCGTGCGGCGACCGGCCTTCACCGCATCCTGGCCCGCCTTGACGGCAGTCTGGCCCGCGCGCGCGACCTGGCCCGCCTTGGCAACCTGGCCCGCCTTCACGGCCATCTGGCCCGCCTTCACGGCCTCCTGGCCCGCCTTGACCAGCTGACCCGCCTTGGCGACAACCTGGCCAGCCTTGCGCGAGCGACGAGCACCCTCCTGGCCTCCACGGCGAGACCGGCGGCGGCCACCCTCCTCCTGGCCGCCGTAGTAGGAGCCACCGTCCATTTCAGGCATCTCCTCCTGACCTCCACGGTGGCGGCGGCGGCGACCACCCGTCGCAGCCTCCTCCTCCTCCTGACCTCCACGGTGGCGGCGACCACCGACCTTTGCGGCGCCAACAGGGAACGCACTAGATGAATACCAAGATCCGGACATTGTTTATACTTGAATAGATAGAATTTTTTACGCCGAGCAGGTCAAACATTCGGGCGGACGAACATCGGGGTCAACTGTGAATTTTTGCGCAGACGCGACGGCCTTGGTTCTCAAATAATAACATCCAGTCTTGAGCCCTTTCTTCCACGCATAGACGTGCATCGACGAAATACGCGCATAGGTTGGATCAGCAACAAACAGATTGAGAGACTGGGACTGGCAAACAAACGGGGCGCGGGCAGCAGACATGTTGATAATCGTCTTCATGGGAATCTCCCATGCCGTCTTGTATCGCTCTTGCAGTTCGGCGGGAACTTCCGCGATACCCTGAACACTCCCATTGTTTGCAATGATGGAGGTCCGCATATCAGGGTTCCAGAGATTCAGTTCAATAAGATCCTGAACGAGGTACTTGTTGAGAACCATGAAATCGCCAGCGAGAACGTGGCGAACATACAGATTGCTGGTAAAGGGCTCAAAGCACTCATTATTGCCCAGAATCTGTGATGTGGATGCGGTAGGCATCAGGGCAATGGAGAGAGAGTTACGCAGACCGTTTGTCTTGACCTTCTGCCGAAGAGCTGTCCAGCCAAGCTCTTCTGTGAGGGGGGTGACTCGCCAAAGATCAGGCTGGAGAATACCTTCGGCGGCAGGAGAGTCCCAGAACAGAGGATACTCACCCTTCTCAACCGCCAGATCCGCCGATGTATCCAGAGCGGCATAGTAGATATGCTCAAATATACGCTGATTTACATCGGCAGCCGCATCGGATGTCCATGCGAGCTTCATCTTCGCCAGAACATCCGCGAGTCCTTGCACGCCAATCCCGATTGGGCGGTGGCGCATATTCGATCGCTCAGTTTCGGGAGTGGGATAGAAATTACGGTCGATCACCTTGTCGAGATTGCGAGCCAGGATTGACGTGTAACGCCGTAGGGCATCGTAGTCGTATGACCCATCATCTTTGACAAACTTGGTCAGGGAAATACTGCCGAGATTGCAGACTGCCGTCTCGTCGTCCGTTGTGTATTCCATAATCTCAGCACACAGATTGCTGGATTTGATCGTTCCCAGATTCTTCTGATTGGACTTGGCGTTTGCCGCATCCTTGTAGCACAGGTAGGGTGTCCCAGTCTGGATCTGTGCATCTAGAACCATCTGCCAGAGCTTCTGGGCCGGAACCGACTTGCGCCCCTTTCCCGCCGCCTCGTACTTGCAATACAGCGCCTCAAACTCCGCGCCATGGACATCCGCCAGCCCCGGGCACTCGTTCGGGCACATCAGCGTCCAGTTCTCGTTCTTCTCCATTCGCTTCATGAAGAGATCGGGGATCCAGAGTGCATAGAAGAGATCACGCGCACGATCTTCCTCGGCTCCCGTATTCAGCTTCAGACGCAGGAAATCCTCAATATCCGCGTGCCAGGGCTCAAGGTACACTGCAAACGACCCGTTGCGCTTACCCCCCTGATTGACGTACCGAGCCGTGTCGTTATAGACTTTCAGCATCGGCACAATCCCCGTAGATTTGCCGTTAGTTCCCTTGATGGTGGAGTTCTTAGCCCGAATCCGGTGGATCGCCAGACCAATGCCACCAGCCCATTTGGAGATCTGGGCACAGTCGCTGAGCGTCTCATAGATCCCCTTGATAGAATCGCTCTTCATATCCAGGAGGAAGCAGCTGGACAACTGAGGGTGGGGAGTTCCCGCATTGAACAGCGTAGGCGTCGCGTGAATGAAGTAGCCGAGGGAGAGGGCATCATACGTCTCGCGAATACGATCGAGATTCGGGATGTACTGGATAGGATATCCGTAGTGCTCTGTTACGTACTCATCAGTATGGATCTCAATGGCTACGCGCATCCACATATGCTGAGGGCGCTCCACGACCTTTCCATTGACTTTATGGAGATAACTCTTCTCCAGCGTCTTGAACCCAAAGTAATCAAATAGATCAAAGTCGCGATTGTAATCGATCATCTGCTGGATAGCGATATTTGCAGCCACATCATGAACCTTCTGGGAGATTACACCCTCGGCAAAGAGTTCGATAACACACTCGGCAAATGTGGCAGGCGTATTCTTGTGATGGTTATCAATTGCAATACGCGCTGCCAGCTTTCCGTAATTGGGATGCCCACGACCCACCAACATGGCAGCCGTCTCTGCTGCGAAATCATCAAGTTCAGCGGTCTTAATACCGTCTTGGATCTGGGTGCAGACCTTTTGTGCGACAATTGTGGGATTCACATGGTCCAGTCCATCGGCAAGAGTCTGGATACGGTGAAGAACCTTGTCGAACGATACGTCCTGACGAGACCCGTCGCGCTTGATTACGTACATTCTTATAGGTTATGGCGACCTTGTTTTTAAACTTGTCCGTTTTTGATATTTACGGAAATGTGCATGGACTCCATTTCCTTGACAAACAGCGACATTGCGTAAGGCATCCGAAGATTCTCAACTGGTCCATCACCAGTGGAATCCAGGAGACCAGTTTCGGGCTGGTAAATAACTTCTGCCTCGTCTGACCGCTTCATAAACGACTCCTCAATGAATCCTGAGACACCGTGGGCGACTAGGGCATCGCGTTCCATCTCGCCGATACGCAAACCACCGCCTGCCGACCGACCTTCCAGCGGCTGATGCGTGAGGAGTGTCTTGGCCCCCGTGTCGCGATAGTTGATCTTGTCCTCTACCATCAGCTTTGATCGCAGGTAATAGACGGGACCAATAAAGATCTCCATCTCCATCATCTCTCCTGTCATACCGTTGTACATCCACTCCGACGAATTTGGTTCAAACCCAAGTTTCTTGAGTGCATCACGGTACTCTTCTACCTGATTCTGGGCACAGAAGGGTGTAGAATCCACCAGGGTTCCCACCGTTGTTCCTATACGGGCAGACATGGTCTCCAGCATCTGACCAGTGGTCATGCGCGAAGGGATAGCATGGGGGTTCAGGATAAGATCCGGGCGCAGTCCCTTGGCAGTGAAAGGCATATCCGACTCCTCCATAATTGCTCCAACAGTTCCCTTCTGTCCTGCACGAGAACTGAACTTGTCACCTAGGATAGGTCTGCGAGATTCTGCGACCCTGATCTTGACTCCACGCAGAGTGACCTTGTTCTTGCCAAACCCACTTGTAGTGGTGAACATCTGGATTCCATCGACTCGTCCCGTCTGCCCACGTTTGGGCAGAGCAGATACGTCGGAGCTCTCAGTAGCAATACCGACCAGCACAGTATCCACATCTACCATCGACCCCAGCTTGATAATTCCATTAGAATCCAGCTTGGAGTAATCCTTGTCCGCCTTGGGCTTCAGGTTCTTTTCCGCAGGGTTCATGAATGTTGTATGCGTTCCCATCATCGGGTTTGTGACCTCCTCCATCACCGTATAAGAATGGAAGTAGGTCGTACCAAACATTCCGCGATTCAGCGAAGCCTTATTGAGAATCACTGAGTCTTCCTGATTATACCCCGAGTAAATTGCAATGGCCACAATTGCGTTCTCGCCGTAGGGCATGCATCCTCCGCGCCCTAGGACATGGGGATACAACCATGTCTCGCAAACGGGACGCTGAGGGCTGTTCAAGATAAGAGTGATCGTATCAAAGCGCTTGTTGAAGTTGGAATGATACCATGACGCTCCCTGACGGCTTTGGGCAGTGGAGAAGCAAACGCGCGGGCTGGGATTATGGTTGCAGAAGGGGATGACAGCAGAGAGGGGAGACAGCATAAACACTCCGTGGATCTCAGACGACATATCCTTGGAAAAGGGAGCCATTGAAATCTTGATCGTATCCGACTCATCAGCATCCACCATATCAAAGAGGGACATCATATCACTCCACGTCTTCTTGGCTGTGACTGCGGTAGATGTAACTCCGGGGCGATAAATTGGACGAATTGGGCGGCCCTGGTCGCACCAGAGCGTAAGAACATTGTCCATACGATTCCAGGCTGTAGAAATACCACTCTGCTGCGAGCGACGGTACTCCACCAGTTTCTTATAAAGCTCATCAGTCTTTGCAGTCACAGCGCCGTAGATATCCCCATTCAAGAACACCGTTGTCCAAGACGAGTCCCACGCCGACGGATGAATTGTTTCTGTTGGCCGGAATCCTCCAAACCCATCCACAATCTTGCGGATAGGAGCCGATTCAGACTGCGTGGATACCGTAGTCAAGAGAGCAAAGTGTTTGGTCATACCGACTGACCGACCGTCAGGGACATCTGACGGGCACGTGAATCCAAAGGAGCTTCCATGGAGGCGGCGGGCCCCCAGAGCCTTCACCGAGGCATCCATCTGCAGGACTGAACGGCGAAGCATACTCACCATACCTAGAACCGAAATACGACTGATAATCTGAGAGACACCATCGCGTCCTCCCCACTTTCCCTTGAAGGATTTGGACAGGTCTGAAAGTAGCATATAATTCTTCCAGAACCGACGTAGATTCTCGGTCTGCAAGAGAGTAGTGAATCCCTTGCCACTATAAATCTTCTGCTCGTAGTGGATGCGTGTATCCATCTCCAGCTTCATGGTCTTACCCATCTCTTTGTAGATGCGCTTGAACTCCTGGAAGCACAGATCTCCAGATACATCAAAGCGCTTGAACTGAAAGTGGTCACGATCAGAAGGCTTCTTGAGTCCCAGGGCATTGTCCATTGCGAGACGGAGGAGGTAGCCGAGAGCATACGATTTCCGGCGGTACAGAGCCGCAACCTCCGTTCCCTCAATATTGGGAAATAGCATCGCTTGTAGGTTGTAGAAGACCTCTTCCTGACTGCGGCTCTTGGTCGCCACAATCAGGGTGTCCAGATCGCTTCCCTCGGGCTTATGTCCCAAAATCAGCTGGAGGAATAGGTCATCATAGACGGTACGATCGGGTGCAGGGATTCCGAAAAAGATACTATCGTATAGATCCTTATCGGTATTGATCCCCATGAGATGGAGGACCGATAGAATAGGAACGGGGATCTTGAATCCAGGTAGAGTGATCACGGGCATGCCGCGGATACGGGAGGAACCATAATGCTTGGTTCGCTTCGCTGCTTCCTCCAACGAGATCTCGCTCCGGGCAGCAGGAATGACCAAGTAATGAGAATACGGCCCGCGCGTTCCGTCTTCACTGACACTGCGAATACCGGCATAATATTCCACAATATCGGCTGCCTCTTCCGTCTTGCCCCCCACCTGTTCCTCCTCCTGCCGGGTCTGCACCTTTCGTGAGCCAGCGTAAAAAAGGTTGTTGCCGAGCCGTTCCTGGGCTAGCAGAACACGCTCGCTACCATCAACTACAAAGTACCCTCCCAGCTCATGGTAGTCCTCGCCCTGAGCATAGAGCTGGTCCAGATCCATGGCTGTGAGATGGCAGTAGCGAGACCGAAGCATCAGCGGCATCTGTCCCAGCAGGATTTTAGGGAACAGGACCTCCTCCTTTGTGGTCTCATTCAGCTGATACTCTACCTTCATATCGGCAATGATATCGAGCGAATAGGTCTTGTTCTCTGTCCGGCAGACGTTTGGAGAGAGGACGTTATCGCGCTCGTCCAGGGGAGGGCGGTATCCTACGTTTTCAAAGTAGATGCGGATCGCCCGTTCCGTATCGGGGGACCCCACCATGGGTGGCAGAACTAGATTCACAGCAGGGTTGGAAGCCGCTATGAATAGGGGAATACGTCGCTCCACCAGGTCGTTGAATGAGTCGATGTGGTGCTGGACAAGGGGGTTCAGAGTGGTTGTATAATAGGTATCGCACACATGTCGTGCAGCAAGGGTGCTCATTATACTCTTGTAATTAAATAGAAGAGAATGTATGAACCTACGCCGTACCTCAAGGATCTCGTCGTGGTCATCGCCAGCCTAACTGTTCTTGCCATCGTTAGTTACTTTTACTTGAAGCTGATTCCCATTGTTGTCGTGCGTCCAGGGTATGACGGAGGTGCAGATAGGGGATTTCGCCCTAAATGTCCCGATCGCTGGATCGAGAGTGACGGAGTCTGCACTCCTGCCTACAAGACAAAATGCCAACCGTTTAAGCCTGAGTTATACAAGGGCAAGGAGTGCGAGATTGCTCGTGAGTGCGGCACAACTTGGAAAGGACTTTGTAACTAAACAACTAGTAGTATAATGTTGTCGGAGGCATATCGCCCACAGACATTTGATGAGATTGTGGGGCACACAGAAGCTAAAGTTATACTCCGCGACTATCTCCGCGATAATCCTCGTGGAAAGTGTGTGATCATCTGTGGAACCCCAGGCATTGGAAAAACCACACTTGTTCTGACGGCTGCCAAGACGCTGGGATACGAACCATTGGAAATCAATGCATCCCGGTCTTTGCGCTCTCACGAAGATGTGATTAAACTGTCCGACTCCTGCAAGGCACCTGTAAGTTTTACATCCATTCTAAAGTATGGTAACAAACCGCGGAAAACGTGTGTGATCCTGGATGAAGTGGATGGCAGCGATCCCCATGCTCAGCGCAAACTCCTAGACTGGATTCGCGATCCCACCCGTGCAGTCCCGATTCTTTGCACGGCCAACGAAATGCCCATTATTTTCAAACGTGTCCCCGAACACGTGATTCTTCATCGATGTATTCCGTTGAACGCCCGGATTCTCTATGAAAATCTTCCAACGCATAGATCTATGCAATTTGAAGAGTTCCAAAAAGTAGTGAAAGATTGTCAGCATGATGTGCGACGAATTATGAATAGGTTTCAGTACGGGCAATCAGATACACTACACCAGACTCCGCTCACTGGAGACGCGATTGCCGATCTGTTCAAACATCAAGAAATGTTTTACGGAAAACAGCCCACATATTGGGATCTTGGATCCACTGGAACCTGACAATGTTCTTGGCGTTGTCAGCGTTGTTCATGCGGCTCCCGAACTTCCTGGGATCCGCAAAGATCTCACTCTTATTCACGGTATTCTGCGAGTGTCCGAGAACCAGCATGATCTGCTTTGCGGGAAGCATAATCATTTCCAGGGTCCAGTCGCGCGTAAAGGTTGATTCCTCGGCCTTGGATGCCGTCTCCAAGAAATAGCGAGTCCGAGCACACTCTGCACGGAATACATACGTTGCAGCCGTAGCGTGATTGCGTCCATATGGACCTACATCCATAAGAATATTCTCACGGGTCAAGAAAACACTCATAATCTCACAGCCTACAATGTCGTGCTTGGGATTGTTTTCCAGGGCATTCACCGATGTCAAAATGCGACCGGGGACGTAGTAGTCGTCATCGTCCCAGAACGCGATATAATCAGGGGCATGCTTGAGCGCCTCCTCCATCATGATATTGCGAAGCCGACCGATCGTCTTCTTCTCAAGGATCCGGACATAGGTTATGGACAGACCCTCCTTCTGCTGAATATCCTTCCAAGAGTTCTCGTCGTCAGATGAGTTATCAACGATCACCCAATGGAGATTAGGATACGTCTGACGACAAAAGCACTCCACCGAAAAATCAAGGCAGAAGCGCCGGTTGTAGGTTGGGGTACAAACAACAACCTTTTTATTGGGAGTCTGGGATAGTGTCGCTTTCGCTGTCGGGCTCTCCACCTGGTGCTCCGGCATTTGTAGTAGTTGAGTTGAGTGTTCGTAAATCCGCCCGACAGACTGGGCAGCGCGCACTGATGGAAAACCATGCCTGCGCACACCGCCGGTGTAGGCTGTGGTGGTTGGTGACGGCTACTCCTTCAGCAGTAGTAGAAGAGGTGGGACATAGAGTATCAATAGACGCTTCGCTCGCAATACTCTCCTGGCAGATACAGCACTGGTCCTGCTCTGCAAATTCGGCGGGTTGGTACTCCCGAGTCGCTGCCACAAACTGCTGGGGCGTCAGACCGACCTGCACTGGATCCCAAAAATTGCCCTGCCGCTGTCCTAGACCCACAAACGCATCACGCCCAAAGAGCAACTGAACAAGATCAAGAGGCGCTGCTGCGGGTGGGGGTGCAGGCGCTGGCGCGGGAGGGGGAGGCACAGTTTGGAAACGAGACAGCATACTGAGAAGATTGGTCTCGTTGGATAGGAACTGGGTGACATTCAGCTGGGGATAGATGTTCCAATTTCCAGCCGAACGCCTGAAAAAAGATGCCCTCGCATGGCAAATATCTGAAAGAGCATCGAGTAGATCTCGGTTCATACTTGTTTATTTACATAGACACAGAGGCTGAAAATCCTTCCAACTTATGCCTTTACCTTCTTGAAGAACGAATCCAACGGTCCGGTCCGAGAATTGCGAAGCGCATTCTGGATATACTCTGCACCCAGGAACAGGAGATTCTCTAGATGCTTCTCCTTGTGTTTTAGTACCCCCAACATCGCCTCTTCCTGATTTTCCGCATTCTCCGGATCATCGTATTCTGCCAGAATAGAATCATACATCTTCTTGTAGGATGGCGACGGCTCGCGATACCCATCGACCTCAGAAATACATAGAGCAAACAGCTGAGCCACAGGGTTCTGAATCTGATTTGTAATGTAGAATTGTGAATCGAGCTTCAGCTTCTTCTCCTTCACGTAATCCACGTGCTCAATGCGCTCACCCTGGAGCTTCTTGTCGCTCTGGATATGCACGTACTTGAGTCGCTCACCGACCGACGGAGCGTTGCCAGGATCACGAGCCGTCATCCGATCAGCCAGCACACGGTGAGCAGGCAGAGTTGCCCTGCCAGTGTAGTTCTCCTTCATGGCCGCGTAATCATCGCGCAGCTGCTTGGTAACCACAAACTTGTCCAGAGCCAACTTGCTCTGGATGACGTCCAGTAGCATACTCTTCACAAACTTCACAGCCTTCTTGACATCCTTCTGCAGCAGGAGGATATCCAGTGCGCCACCATACACATCCTTCACAATAGGCGCGTTGTCCCGACGCTTGAGGACGATACCCATGGATGCGCGCTTGCACTTCGTGGGATCCTCCTCATACTTCATGCCGACATACCGCTTGCGGCAGAACAGAATGAACGGATAGAAGGTCTTCTCGTAACCGATGACAAATGCCTTGTGTGGGCATCGTGACGTAATCATCGTGGCCGCCTCCTGACCCTGCTTGATCGCCGTCGATAGATCCTTGGTCGGAAACTTCACGAAGATAGAATCCGTATCCCCATACACTACCGTGGCCCCAAACTCCGTCTCCACCGTCTCCTTTGCAAACAGGAGAGACCGCCGACCGACCGCGGTCGTACATGCGGCTACACAGATCTTGCGGATGGGTGATGTCCGCGACCCCAGCTGACCGTAGATCGAGTTGGCAACCACCTTGTAGGCCAGCTGCAGACCGTTGAATACCGACTTCTGTGCGTCGTCCAGTGCCGGATCCTCCATCTTCTTGCGCGCCTCCTTGCGCTTCTTCAACATGATCTCCAGCGCCATCGGAATGAGACCTTTCGAGAGCGGGTTGTCTTCCGTGGGCTGGGCGTAGATGCACACGTGCTTCTTACCAATATCAGGACCATCCTTGATATCATACGTAATCTGATGGGAACCAGGAACTTTTTCCTTCATACCCTCTGTCTTTTCCAGGTTCCCAGACTTGTCATAAGTCTTCACTGCCACCAGCGTATCGGGTGACAGGTTCTCACCGATCATGGATGACGGATACAGACTGTTAAAGTCTAGAACTGCTACGGGCGTATCGAGGTACATCCCGATGTGCGGAGGCAGAACGATCGCGCCCTCATACTTGGTATCCCCCATCTCCGACTCTTGATCCAGAATGATTTGGTTGCGCTTGGACGCCTCGTAGGCTACGCGCGAATAGATCTTGATACCCTGCCCCCTCAGGAACAGGAACTGCAGGGGAACAAAGCAGACGTCGGCCATACCCCGCGCGTTGGTCAGCGTATCCAGCTTCGCCATCAGCGTCAGCACTAGATCGCAGTCCTGGATGCAGTACTTGGCAATGACTGCCCGATCTGCTGCCGTACCCTCGTGCATCTTGAACAGCTCCAGATGATGCAGATCGTCCTTGGTGAAGGACCACTCCAGACACTTGCGATCCTCCTCCGACAAGTCCTCAAACAGCCCTTCCTCCCTGATCGTGAAACTCTTGGGTGTGATCTCTGTCACCAAGAACTTCTGACCCTCGCGGTAGGGATTCAGCGTGTTCCCCACAATATCAAACCGCACGTAGTTGCCTACGTACAGACCACGGGTCGTCTTGGTATTGATCTTCTTTCCCTCCAGTGACACCACCTTATCGCGCAGGAAGGTGGAAGCCACGTTATCCAGGGTGTAAGAGTCCAAGTTGTGTTCGCGCCGCATATTCAGCAGAAGATCAATCGTCAGACGACCAGGTGTCTTCATGTACTGCACCTCGTACTTCCCCGACGCCAGCTCAAACGTCTTCTTCTGCAGTGTATCGCCCCAGATAGATCCACGACCAAGATTCAGGGTTAGTCCGTTGATTTTTGCTCGCTCTACAATGAACTTGTCGTCAAAGCCATACGTATTGTATCCACAGATGATATCAGGCTCCTCCTCCTTGACAAACTGCTCAAACGCCTCGATCATCTCCGCCTCCGTCTCATACCCTTCAAACGTGACCGTAGGATCGTCCGACGGAGTCACGCTGCCCCAGACAAACACCTTGCGGCGATAGGTCTTCATCATATCGTTTGACCACCGCAGGGTGATCCCAATCTGGATGACGGGGTCGCCGATATCCCCTCCCACAAGCTTTTCAAGATCCTTCCCCACCGCTTCCCAGTTGTTATTCTCAATATGATCAGCATTCTTGGTGAGGAATGGGGTGAGCTTCACCTCGCGGTGCAGACCTTCCAGAGCCAGTCGCCTCTGAAAGATTGTGGTCATCGACTCATCCTCTGGCGCGGTCTCCAAATCTTTCTGGATCTTCTTGGTCACATACTCCCACGACTTGCGGGGCATCGGAAACTGACCGCTCCGTGACGTGCATTCGATATCGTATGCAGCGACCAACAGAGGAACCTCCTTTCCAGGTGATGAGCTCTTGATATTGATTGCCTCGACATACCACCCGTTGATGTCGTCGGACTTGATCTTGCCCGATGACACGAAGCTGACTGGAGACGCCGGAGAAATCTCCCGATCGTGATAGAACCTCAGGAGAGGAGGAAGATTTGCTTCATAGACCTTCAACTCGGAAGCCTTTGCGATCTTTGACAGCTCCACAAACTCCTTTTTCGACCCAACCTCTACTTTGAGAACCTTGGTCGTCTTGTAAAAGTTGAACCCTCCAAACACATCCTGCTTGTTCTGGGGAGTCAATGTAGCGCCTGCCAGGATCTTCCGAGCGTTGGGGTGGTCTTCAATATAGAAATACGGCTTGTAGCCCCTGATCTGGAGCATAGCCGTCTCGCCCTCGCTGGTCTTTCCATACACATCAATGACATACTTTGCGTACTGGTCGTGCTCAATCCAATCACAAGGACAAAGAACGGACATTCTACTAATACTCCAGAGTAGCGAACTCATAAATGTTTATCCGTTTTAGTAATAATGACTGACCAGGAGCCTCAGACCAACAACCCGCTATCGTGGTTTTATGCCCCGACGCGCCCAAAGAATGATGTAACACAGATGGGATACGATGCCCGGGACAATAAGCAGCAGCAGGATTACTACCTATCCACGGCTCGCCCGCAACCCAGTCCCTGCCAAGACTTTGACTCTAAGGCCGACTGGGCGTCTCAGTTTGTGACCATGAACTATACAGGCAACTTTGGCAATACCGCTGCCGGTGGATGCGACATTGATCTATATTCCCGCCTTGCCTTGGGAGATGCGGGCACACAGCGGGCCAAGGGACACCAGCAGACATTTGCTCGTCCGTGGGCAACGACTCCCTACATGGCCGGCGGGCCATCGGCAGGAGAGAAGGATACGGAAAGCCAGCTGATTCAAAGCGTACCCGTGCGCACGCGGAAGGAGTGCTCTACCGTATCGGACAAGTTCTTTGCCAACCAGTTTGACCCTTTGCTCAATAGCGTTAAGACGGATATCCAGGAGGCTGGAAACTTCGTGCAGAGCTGGTCGCGTGGCGGAGATCCTACGCGTCTGCTACGCCAGAAAGCAGTATCTCAATAAACCAATATGAAAATTGTATTTTTCGCGAACCAGATGCCCGATGCGTGCGGTGCATTCTTTCACGACATCGCTATTGCAAAATTACTTCAGGCGCGAGGACACACAGTTAGCTTTGTAACTACGCGTCGGAACGGTTACCCTATTCGTGGAGAGTATCGCGGACTTCCATGGATATTTTATACCAACGCGGAAAACGAGATGAGCGCGGCGAATATTTGGTCTACTGCTCATTTTCCTACACTAAAGATTGTCCGTCGGCTGAATGGAAGATTTCATAAACCGATCGTTATCACCATGCATTTTGGAGAGAATCTAGATGAACTCCCTTACAAACCTGATTGGGCAGAGTTCCTCTGGGTTATCAGCAATCACATTACGAATAACGCTCGATCTCGTATTGGAGAACACCATTTTAAGACGATTGAACCGATTCGACCGATCATGATTGAGAACGAGGTAAAGTTCCAGGAGAAGGGTACAAAGCACTACGGAAAATACGTAACACTGATCAATGCGAACATCTTGAAGGGTTTGCCTCTCTTTATTGAGCTCGCGACTCGCCTACCTCAGGTGAAGTTTATGGGTGTTCGCCCATATTACAATAAGATTGGAGTGCCTGAGAACATGGCCAATATCAAGTGGATCGATGCCCAAGATGATATTCGGGATATCATGAGACAGACGCGGATTCTTCTCGTTCCGTCACTTTATGAAAGCTGGGGACGGGTTGCGTTTGAAGCGATGTACAATGGGATCCCCGTCCTACATACCAAGCCAATGGATGGAACAAACCCTGCAAATACACGTGAATCTGGAAGTACTGAAGGAATGTGTGAATGGATCGCGGGGTCGCAGCTAATGCTCGATAACACCAACGTAATTGAATGGATAAAAGCTGTTAAAAGGCTTTCAGATCCTGACGAGTATGCTAAATACTCAAAGCAGGCATATGATACAGCATACAGCCTCAATATTTTCAAGGATATTGATGAGATTGAAAAGAAGTTCTTTGATTACGGAACTCGGTTTGCTCCCGCCCCCACTATAAGCAACAAAGCTGTTGCACAGATGCCTACTCCGACTCTTCAGTTACGCGCGCCAGCGGCGGGTGGTGGGATGCCGCTGCGCGGAGGTCGTTTTTCGCTGAGAAGGTGAGAAGATCCGCAAGCTGTCGAGCCCTGATCAGCTTTTCACGAACTTCAGGGGCAAGACCATCATCCACCTTGGGTGTCGCTGGAATATACTTCTGTCCGCTGACCTGCGGGACAGCCGTCAAGCTAATGATCGCCTCCAGGACGTTTCCACCCGATGATTCCAGAGCCTTCTCGGCTGTGGCCTGATCGGCTCCCGTATTGCTGATAATCTCCGTGACCTCCTTGCTGCTCATTTTTTATGTTCTATACACAAAGCACGAAAATGAAATTCATAGATAATCTGTGCCCCCCTGCACTTCTCTATGCGTTGTTCTTGGCCGTCCAACTTGGCTTTGATGTTGCCGACTTTGCGTGGTTCACAGTTGTGAGCAAGGTACTCTTTGGCGGTGCCACGATCTTTATCCTCGACCTGCTCTGCCGCCTCAACCTCGGCATTGTAGCCTGGTTTGTCATTGCCCTTCCCTTCCTGATCACAGCCCTGGCGACATCAGTAGCCATGGGTCTGGGCATTGACAACGAGCTGAAGACGGCCGTCCGCGAGATTACGACCCACCGGGGTAAGTCAGTCCATGATGACCGCGATGCCCGCACGTGGTCCAAGATGACGCACTAGACGTTGTCCCGAGTGTTTTAAGGATAGGAGGCCCAAACATACAAAATGGAAGAGTTCCAGACATCAGTCGCCAACACCCTTATCCGCGCGTGGTATTGGGTATGTGCGATCTACCCGCGTGGATGTCGTAGGCTGTCAACGACGTATGCGACTGAGGTATGGGAGCTGCACGATTTTGAGGAGGAGCTGACGAACTATGCAGATACGCGCGAGGAGCTCCCCGAGATGTATGCCAACAAGGTTCTCCTCCATCATACCCGCCGCGAGACCCCCGACTTCACCGATCACCGCGTTGCCGTTCATTGGAGCCTGGTTCCTCGCGAAACCTATCGGATTCGCGACCTGTATGACTCTCCGATCCCTCCGTGGTATTATATTGGGTATACTACAGAGGAGGGAACTAAGGTTGATTGCACAGCCCTCCTCTCTCCATTCGTCGTCGAAGGGAATAAAATTACACGCCCCCTTCTCGATATCATCGTAGAGAACGGTAAGGGACTGCACTGGTCCTATCTGGACAAGACGTTTAATCAGGTAGATTTTCCTTCAAATGGTATTATAATCTCTGACGCCCCTCATGGAGATGATCAAAACACTCACAGCACACCCGAATCACGGGAAGGTGGTGTGGAGATACAATGAACTTCGCACTCAGTTTTCGGATCCCAGTTTTCTATCTCGCGCTCTACGTTTTTCGGGAATGTTTGTACAGCCGCTCAGCCATTTAATATCGTGGGTCGTATTTTTATGTTTTCCGGACATCTACGCATCGTACGGAGGAACATATGACTACAGCACCCTTCAGATGATTTTCTATGTGATATCATCTTTGCAGGTTTTTTATTCATGTATCCTGCGCTGGAGCGAGACTATAGAATACTATACTCTCGGCACAACACTTATGGTATGGAAGATCCTCACTCTTGGACTTCGCGTACCTCCACTGGCGATCCGCTCAGACTCACCCCAACACCAGATGTTCCAGTACTCTGCTGGAGCCCTACTTCTTCAGAACATCGCTAATATTTCCACCAAACATGCCCTGGAATGACTTCACCAGTTCAGCACCCTGCTGAACCTGAGGTCCCAGGCTTGACAATGTTTCAACGAGCTGCTTTTGGGTCTCCATCAGCTCTTTGGTATCGTCGCGCATCTGCAGAACCTGGTCGGGGTTCAACTTCTGAAAGGCGTGCAAGATCGTGGTTCCTGCATCTAGGTGGGCATTCAGGTTATTGTCCGAGATTTGGTCAGACTTGGACTTGGAATGCGGCTCTGGCTCCTTCTCGTCAGAGTCCTTCTCCTTCCCCTCTTTCTCGCCCTTGGAGGGGTTCTCATAGCGCTCCTTGAGCGTCTGTCCCGAAATGAGAATCACCGCAACAACAGTGGCTACACTAATAGTGACTGCAGCCGTCAAGGACATCTTGACACCATACCCAATCACGGCTGTGATCACCACCAGCCAGACAGCTACATATCCAAGATTGCGCTGGACAAGGAAAGCGACAGCTACCATGAGAATAAGAACTGCAATGGCTGTATCTATCGTGTACTTCATTGATTATAGCCTAGAATTTAAACATTGGTCGTATTCGGTGCTACAGGCACCGCGTTCGCCAGACCCGCTGATCCCGTTCCATTGAACGTATATCCCGCCCGGGGCTGCTGGAGAGCAAGGACGTTGCCCCCACGGTGCTTACGGGTGTGACGTCCGCCCTTCTTCCCGAAACGCTTGGCAACATACGTCGTACCGAGGGCGAAGATAGCATCATCAATAGCACCTACACCTCCACGACGAGAGCGGCGACCTCCCTTCTTCGCAAAGCGGTGAGCAGCATATCCAGTGCTGGCAGCTAGGATCGCATCGTCCAACATACCTACACCCCCGCGGCGGGCACGACGACGACCACCCGCTAGCGTATTGTTACCTCCGCGATTGGCCATGACACCGCAGTCCTTGGACGTATCCGACTTCCATGAGGCATTGCCCGCGTTCGAGCCGCTGGCGCTTCCCAAAATAGAACCACTGAATCCATAACCACCTCCACGACGCGCTGCTTTCTTAGTGCGAGCCATTTGTATTTGAATGAGATTCTATTACAGGTGTCCATGTTCCATCAGCGTTCTTCTGGCATTCAAGAACGAACTTCCTACCCATTGCACGAAGAGCCTTTGACAGCGCCAGAGTTTTGACGCGGAGATACCCACCTGCTGATACAGAATACACATCTGGAACATCTGTTGCGACAATCTCATAACAATTTGATTCAAGAAGAACGGGCACGACCGAAGGGACAGTGGTAGCTTCAACAACTGAATAAACACCCTTTTCACCAGGCGAATCTGTATAGTACTCGTATCCCCGAGCAGATGCAGATACGTCCCGAAGAGCGACTCTCCGGCTTTCAAAGGCTTGGCAGGGAGTATAGACGGCTGGGATCGCATTCCGGAGAAAGGTTGCTCGATCAGCAAAGTTCATCTTTTCAAACATCCGAGTTCCGTTCCACAGCCACACATCAGCAATAAAGATATGCGTACCCGTATATTCTATACGAAAAATTGTATCTTCGTAGCACCGTTCATCCCACACAAGACGCAGGATTTGCGGCTGTGCATCCTCTCTCCGAGGAATCCAAAGCGAGACCGGTTTTGACTGCTCGTCACGAGTCAGACACAACCAACCTGGAGTACCAACACCCTGCGGAACCTTTACTGCAAACTCGGAGGGAACTTTCCCCTGCCGAGTCATCCTGATCGCGGGATCCCATTTGTACGTTGTTCGTAGTCGGTTCATGGTATAATCTATATATGCACGCTCTGTCAAAATCACTTTGTCTGACGTGTCTCCATCGGAGGCGGGAGCTCCATGCGCGGCGCAGGATTTGAGGGCTGGGGGATCGGAGGCTGCTCGTATGTCGGTACCTGAACCGCCGGTGGCGGGGGAGGCGGGGGGGAGGGAATAAACTGCTGCGGCGGGGCAGGGCGCTCGCGCTCTACATAGACGACACGGGGCTTCGGGGGCTGAATCAGGCGCGATACCCAGAACACGCTAACGTGCAGACAGACAATCACTGCGACAGTGGCAAAGGCGAGATAGACGATATCGGTCAGTTCCATTGTTAGCTTGAACGATTTGGAAAGCCGTCGGCATTACGCGGCTGCCACGAAGAGATCGTCGTTCTCTGACCACATGTTCTTGTTGTAGATCTTGACTCGGACTGTCTCCTGATTATGGATAACCGATAGATGATGGGGATAGGGATGGGATACCCTCTCTAGACACCCTCCTTCGCGAGGGAGGTACGACCAGCACTTTTTTTCGTGTGTGTCGAGGACGTGGGAACCGGACCAAACGAAGGTGGATGTGTAATCCTTCTTCGGCTGGGGGAGGGCATAGGGATACTTTTCGAGCGAGACGAGGCGATACATTGTATTCCTAGACGGCCACCACTTAAACGTACATCAACGCAAGAGTCACCGCGAAAAAGAGGGAAGCATGGAGCATGATACCAAACCCAGTTGGCGTCCCCTCCTCTGTCACGCGCATAGAGCTGTAAGGTCCCAGGACACTCATAATCAGTGAATCCACCACCGAAAAGGTAATGGGATTCGCCAAGATGAAAAACAATAGAGCCTGGAACGCCGAGATCTGAATCTTATGAGAATGGCCAAGAACAGCCATACCTATCTATTGTCTTGAAGAGAAGGAATTTTTCGTTGCTTCGATCGTTTCCATCCATTGCGGGATCTTGTGCATGTTGGCTGCAATGTCATTCTCGTTTCGCCGAGCAGGCTCGGTCGTATTCAGCGCCTCGGTCACAAATAGAACGGCTGTAATTAGGTAAGTCTTGTTCTTTGACCAGCGCAGGCAGTAGAGCTTGAACAGGGCTTCCACATACATATTTCCCTGCGCGCGAATGGCTTCCCAGAACATCCAGTGCAGGTGCTTGGCATACTTGGACTCTATATAGGGATTCCGTCGCTCGGCACACTCAAATGCACGTTTTGTCTGCTTCTTCTTTTCCGTAGCAAACCGCATAATCCAGGACAACCAGTACAGTGCGCGCTGGGTATCTTTGGTCTGGATCGCAAAACAGAACTCGTTGAACGGAATCCCCACTTCGTACGGATCATTCTCCTTCAGAAAAGGTGTTCCAGCATGCTGGGTGGTCGCGCGCAAATTCTCACGCACTGTTGTTTCCTGGAAATCGTGTTCAGGCTTTATGACAGGCAGAGTCACTGTCTTCTGCTTCTTGGCAATAGCAAGAACCGTTGCAGTTTCGCATACGAGATTCCGGGCATCTTCGCGATTGCGGATACTCGTCATATTGCTTACCGAGAAGCCGCGCTCAATCACTCCAAACCGCTCATACTGCGCGGTGAGGTAGGTAAAGATATTGGGGCAGGAGCGATGAATGTATAGAGATGCGCTCTCGAACAGTGTATCCCACAGAGAATGAACAAGACCCGAGCACAGAAGCTCTAGACTCCAGTAACACGCATAATCGGCATGACCTAGCTGAATACTTTCAAGTAGGGATTTGTTCGCAAGTTTTCGGGAATGACCCGAGAAGGTAAAATGTTGAAAATCAGCGACAGATCGGCTGTCGTTGATAGCCGCCATTCGTATTGTCTGTGGCAAAGCCTTTCATCTACATCTGCAGACGCAGACGCCCCGACTACTTCGTAAAATAGACGAGGTACTGATACTCGTATCCAACAGGTGTCATATCCACCATTTCGTGGCGAGAAAAGCCCGCTGAGCGGACAATATCCAGCATTGCACTGACTGTTGGCATGTGTAGGCGATGGATGTTCTCCCGGTACGACGGTGGATTCTTGAACTCAAACACTTCTTCAAACCGCGCATCGTCCTCTCCGGGCTCTTTGATGAAACGGCTCTTGTACTTGAATTTGTCGAAGAAGATGTCTGAATCAATCACACGCTCGCTACTGTACTTCTGAACCGAGAAGGCAGCAAAAGGCGAGGCCGCATCAAGAATAGGGTCAAACTTTCCAGGATCCACCAGGTGGAGGATAAGAACACCGCCCGGACGCAACCACGAGTAAATATTATCTAGAACCATCTTTTGATTGCGGAACTGGTAGATGGAGAAGTAGAGCATCATGGCGTGAGAGAACGACTTCGGGGGAAACGTCTCTACCCGCGTAACATCACCCTTGTAGAATCGTCCGCCCTTGCACTTCGCGCGCGCCTTCTTCAACATCTGTTCAGACGTATCTACACCTACCAGATCAATATCCTCCCTGCACATCCAGTCGGCATGCGGCGATGTCCCAGAGCATACGTCAAGAACCTTTACCTCCTTCTTCGGCCAGTCGTGAAGACCGTATTCCTTGATAGACGCCTTCTCAAACGAGACCCGTTCAGGGATCGTGAAGAGCTTGTCATACACGTTCGCATAAAACTCATCGTAGATTTCATCAAAGTCCTCGTGTGATTTGGACGGCAGTCCCTCCTCCCGCTTATTATCAAACATCTCACGGTCAGCTTTCCACGTGTGATACACTATCAGTATGGCGAGGACAGTGAGACCTATGACCCAGTATGCTAAATAAGTCTCCATTCCTCTCTTGTACCTATGTAAGAAATGTGGGAGAGCCTTCCAATCCAACGGAAAGCCACTGCCCCAGACACCAGATACTCAATGATTACGCGAACCCACAAGTATCAACCGCATCCTGACGTAGCTGTAGCAGAATGGAAGGATGTTCCGGCACAGCTTCAGGCATGGTGTATGTCCGTCTGGGAAGACGAATTCAAACTTCGCCGATGCCCAGCGAGCCCAGGCGATATCCTGGCATGGATCCCGCGAAAGGGTATGATCTTGGCAAAGTATGGCAGGTGGATAGGAACATCTCAGTCGGTGCGTGCCGTCTATGTCTCCCACAACGTTGTCATGAACGACTGTCGCGGCGAAGGTCTGTCCGGACAACTTATACTGACAATGTGCCATGCTTGCACAGAGAAGTGGGGGCCGATACCATTCATGTTTGAGCTGGAGTATGTCCCGGCAAGTTTGTGGCGGGTTCCGCCGTTCTTGCGCTTTTCGTACGTATGGGTTCCCTTCCTGAATATTCAGATTCCTCCCAAATGGAAACCCTCGACCCACGACTCCTTGGCAGGATATCAGGGGTTTCATACGGCTGACTGGACAGGATACCAGTGCTTTGAACATAACAGTATGAAGATCGTGCTCGATCCACATAACGATATCATCTACTACGATGACTATGCTAGTCTTTTGACGTTTGATGCTCTTCCACTCACAGGGGCATACTGCCGTGTCTTTTCTCCGTTTGGAACGATATCTGTCCTCGTGGAAAATCTTCGTTTCGCGGCAAATCCCGGATTCAAGCATTTTCTGCTTATCTGAGTGCGTACGGGCGAGGGGTGCTCTGATAGAATGCATACATGCTGCGTCCCTTGAGTGCAGCCAAGATCACAATCGCCAAAATGAGAAGGGCAATAAATACGTCCAGGACAATCTTGAACGAGGAGGGATACTTGGAAAAATAGGCAACAGCGGGATCAGGGCTCTCGTTAGATCCTATCGGTAGCTTGCGGTAGTCGGGGTTTGTGAGTTCAAGATATCGGTCATAGACTGACATCTTGTCCTTTTTCTCGTCTAGGATTCCGTTGAAAAACGAGAAGGTCTTCTGTAGAGAGCTTTTCATCGACGCCTGCTTGTCGCGAATCGTTGAGATAGAATCAGTGAATGTCCTACGCAGAGAATGCTCCTTCTCCAGATCCTGATACTGCTTGCGGTAGGCAGAGATGACCGGCTCCATCTTCTTATCAGAAATCCGCTTCTTCTCCTGAGCAGCCCAATCAGGACCATTCTTCAGGGAATAGTACTGGAACCTCGCCTGCTCATACCCTTCGGGGTCTTCATCTCGCGTCCGTGCAGCGCGTTCGAATGTCGTGTAAGCCTCCTGGATACGGCGCTCCTTCTCAATACTTTCCTGGGACATCTGGGGTTTCGCAGGGGGTGCCTCTTCTTCATTGATCTTCTGTTGAATTGCCTGTATCTGTGGCATATATTTCTGAGCGATCTGCTTTATCACTATTTCCTTGACTTGATCAGGAGCTTGAACAGCCTTGACCTTATCTATCGAAGTTTTCATCTCGCGTTTAAGATATTCTAGAGTCTCCTCGAGTCTTCCCATTATCCTACTACGGCAAAATAGAGTGAAGCCAGAAACCCTGAGATGAGCGCAAGGATCGCCACACCACTCGTTATCTCGGGAGACGTCACTGATCCGCCAAGCAGGAAAATTACAGCCACCACTGCCAGTGTAGCGATAATGATCTCCAGTGGGAGCATCTTCGCCTGGTACGACTTGCGCGTATCCTTTCCAAAGCTGATCATGCGGCGCAGATTCTCAGTCTCCTCGCGCGCGGGACCCAGATCACCATCATACTTAATCGCATCGCGCAGGACATCAATCGCCGTCTTACGTGTCAAACCCGACACTAGCTTTTCGTGCTGAAGCTTCAGGGTATCTCCCATCGAGTTGATGTTATTGTCCATCCGGTTATCATAGGGATTAACGCCCTGGAGAACTTTTTGGAGGTGCGACCCACCCATATCGTCCAGGCGCTGGAAGATGTTACCCGCCTCTCCGTTCTCCTGAGCCGTCATATACACCTGATTGCTTGACGGATTCACCGACAGTGTGCGCAGACCCGAAATGCTACGTCCCTCCATATCAGCAGGTTTGCATGATGTCGCCCTGTCATACGGCGCCTCGCAACGCTCTACCGCTCCCGATGATGCGTTGGTTGTATAGATGACCCGATTGTCAGTGGCAACTGCAACAGGAAGACGATTCTTGAGTCCTCGCAGATTCGTCCATCCGCCCTGTCCCGTCTGCGAACTCTTAAAAACATCCGTGCCATTAGCTGTCTGCGCAGCCGCATATACCGATCCTGAACTCGCAGCCACTACGCCACCTGCTCCAGATCCAGGGATGCTTATATCCACCCACGCGCTTGTGGTGCAGGGCTTCGCGCATCCCTTCTTGCCGACAAACAGGAATGAGTCTGTAAGATTGATTGTGGGATACTTTGGCATGCTACCCGGGACCTTGAGGATCTTCCAGCTACCGCCCCCAGAGACTGGGCGCATCGCAACCAGCGCACCAGGCAGCTCCTTCTTCGGTCCAGCCGGTGCCTTGATCTCAAGGGACAACTGACGAGACCCCGCAAACTTCTTAGACATCGTGTTTCCAGAAGAGTTGTTGTTGTAGATCACGTAGTAGAAGCCACCCGATCCCATGTTCGTAATGTTGACTGACGCCGACTGACCCTTCTCATCCTTCACTGTCAGGATGTACTTTCCACTGGCGCTCAGCTCGCTTACCCTTGCAGCATTCGGACCCAGAAAGTTCGATGAGACGATGACACCATTGTAGTAGGGCGCAATGTGTCCCGGCGGCATGCCCACGTCGCCCACCGAAATCATACCCGTAGAAATGGCGGCGCCTGTATCCTCGGGCGGAGGAGATGGCGGGGCGTATAGGAGATAGACGTTCGATTCGTCTGTATTGATGTCCAGCGGCATACCATCCACGCCTCCAGGCAGGGCATATCCCTGCCAGTTCCGTCCGTCGCAGGGCTCCTTGCAGCGGTAGATACCGCCATTCACGTTGAATCCCCACACGTGACCGCTCGAAGACGCAGAGATCTTGTTCAGCTGTCCCGGGAGATTGCGCCATCCCAGAGCTGTGGATAACTGGTTCTGCACGTACCCTGCCAGACCCTTTGAGGCAGTATTAAATGCACTGACGTAGGTTGCCATCCTTCTTATATTCCATCAACGGAATTTTCCTTTACCAAATATAATGGATCCTGAAGTTTATGATCAAACCAAGTCGCGGGAACTCGCGAGCTCTATGAGTTCTTACGGATCGGTGAAAAACGGCTACCTTCGCATGATTCGCGACGCACTTCGTCAGAAGAATGGCAAGGCTCGCGCCGCCGCGCTCCAGTCTATCCTACAAACAAACCAGCGGCTATCAGCGGCAGTCAATCGCCTACTTCGTATTTGGACGGATGGGAACCGCGAGCTTAATACGTTTTCCAAGTACAAGATCCGCGATCTCAAGAACGATCTTCAACTCTACAAGAAGCAGCTTGGAGAGCTCAGATCGCTTCGCGACGAGACAACAAAACTCAAGGGTCTCAAGGAGACACTGGAGAATACGACTTTTACCAATAAGATGACCTATTTTGGACTGATTGCCGGCGCACTCATTCTCCTCCTTGTCGTGTTCGTCCTATTTGTCTATCGTATGTTTGCGTCTCCTGCCCCGTCACTCTTTGCTCCAGCCCCTGCTACAATCGGGGGACGTAGGCGGTAGTCGGTGATACACCGTAGGCAAACACCGCCGACGACTGAGTCCAGTAATATCCAACCAGAACAAGCACGGGTATCAGGAGAATCACAACGGCAACGCGCCAGACGATCGCATACCCCAGTGCTACATTGATCTTATTGCCCTTGTCTCCGATAGTGTTAATCATATCGTAGCGAGTCTTGGATGCTTCAAACTGATCCTGCACCTTATCTGCGTCTTTGTACATATCGGTACCCATATCGTACATAGATGACAGCGCGCTATTGTCTTCCTTAAACGACTGAGTAAAGTGCTGCATATCCTCTGCCTCCTTTTCTACTGTCCCACGCTTCTGAGACAGAGCTTTTTCTATAAAATCCTGTGCCTTCTTGTAGGCACGTTGGTATTCCGCACTTCCAGTAGCTAAAAATTGAATGTAATTACCCTTGTATTCTTCGAGAAGCTTATTGAACTGCTCCATTATTATACACTGGCTACACAAAATCGGTAGTAAGGCGTACCGCCAGCGGTGATGCTCTTGCGAAGGATCTCGACTATATCGCCGGGCTTAGCACCCACCCACCGCGCCATGGCATCCTGCGACCAGATCTGGGGCATCGGGAAATACTCCTTGTACTTCATGGCAATCTGCTGAAGGACTGATGTCTCCGCATTCAGCTGAATATGATCCTTCTGCATAGCCTCAACAATCTTATCCGTGGAGATGTTGTACTTGGCCAGGAAAGCCTTCACTTCATCCTGCGTGAGAATTCGGTGTGGAGGAACAGCCCGGTGCCGGGAGATATCAATCAGCTGACTCTCGTGGAAGATCTGCAGAATATGACTCTGCTGCGACACGGCATACAGAATCGTCTCAGATGGCGGGATAGGAACGATCACAATTCCCGTCTTTCCCCCATGTTCCTGCGTTAGCCCCACGAGTGTCATGACATCCTTCTCACTGATACGCTGGCGAGTGCTCTTGAAGACGATGATATCGCCAATCTTGGTCACCGTCCCTGGGAACTCGACCGTGAGCGTCTCGACGTTGGTTACGGGGACACCGCGTTGAGACAGCATGAGTTTGAGCGTCTCCATTGTGTATGATGTTATTCTTATCTATCTTTCTTTTCATCCGTTTTAAATAATATGAAAAACAGCAGTATCTTGATGGTCGCAATTGCCGCCCTTGTGGTCGCTGGCGTTCTGTTTGCGTCACGAGGAACAGAACACTTTGGAGTCCCCGAGTTCATTGATCGGTCTCAGTATAATCGGACAACTGCAGGCGCAGAGTCGTCGTACGCGCAGGAGACAAACCATCTCCGCGCGCCAGATGCTCACGAGCCGCCTCGGGGGTCACCGACGGGGCATCGCGTGGGGCAGTGGGAGGGGCATACTGGTCTATTTTACTAGGGTCTTTCCTGCACTCTTCCACGATCGCCCAGAACGCTTTTAGTTCGTCCAGATGCGTCTTCATCCACAGAGGATCACGAGGGACGTTGTCGATACGGATATTGTTGAGAATCCAGAACATCACCCTGAACTCGTCAGCCGCAAGAGAACTCTTCCAGCTCACGAAGTCCGCCTCCTCGTCCATATGTTCAATCGTCCCGTTGTCATAGACCGCCATCACACCCTTGTAGGGCGACTCCGAGTCGTTCCAGGCTGCCTTTGGGACTGTCTTGAACTGCATCTCCACGTAATCGCACTCATCCACGTTGCAGCACTCCATCTGCATCTGCATTTGATGGTAGTAGGCATCAGGGATAGGACTGGTCTGGGTGAAAGGACGGCTGATGGGACACTTGAATTCTACCAACTTGCCCCAACGGTAATCCAGAGGATCCTTGGTCAGGACAATCCCGTCGGGCGATGCTCCCAGGAACCTATGGACTGGATGCTGGACACAGGAGGTATCTACGATCTCCGCTCCACCCTGCATATCCCCATAGATCTTCTTGGCCAGAGGTTCAAACTGCGTGCCCCACAGACATGCGCCAATCGGGCCTCCACCCTCTACCTTGGGTCCTTCCAGCTTTCTGAGAAGAAGCTCGCGCTTTCCAGAAGGAGTAGCCGCTGCAAATGCTTTCGTCACCTCAGATGCCGTAATCATCTCGGACCGCTTGGCGTGCCAGGCATCCGTCCGCTGATCGGCCTTTCCGTAGTCTCGTAGAACGCGGTAAATTGAACGCCGGCGGGCCCACACCTTACCCAGGTCGGTCGCCAGAAGTCGATGTACCTGCGCTTTATAATTCCGGTAGTCGTATCCACGATCCCGGCAAATGGCCTTGATTCGGTGTGTGAGGTGCGTACAGGCATCTAAGGGCAGCTCAAACACTTCCATTGTTCTATAGGACTAGTTCCGTTAAAGTTAGTCCGTTTTACCACGAAAGCCCTTACAGAAAAGGAGATCCAGTTAGATAATGACAACTACAACCGAAATCTCTACACAGGAGGGTTGGGTCCTTCATCGTCTTGAATCCTTCTATACCCCAGAACGCACGGAACTCCTACAGAACATCCTTGGTGGTAAGTCCAACGTCTCTCTACGTATTCTGGACTGGTTTGTGACCAATTTTGCCAAGAAGAACAATGTGTCCTACATGCACAACGATCGCCACGTCATTGTGTATCTGGCATACAAGTCGCATCTAAAAGCCTACAGCAAAAAGATGTTTGACCCCTTCTGCCGGTGGCAGCGCCTGGACTTCCGCGGCATCTCCACCACCGTCGGCCAGCTGAACTTCTTTGCCTGGGCAATCGAGGACGGGATCATTGATTACCTTTTCACCCATCGTGACGATATCCATGCGGATATGGAGACGCGTATGACGACGACCGGAGATGTGAAAAAGGAGACGGAGCACACCCGCAAGAAGCGCCACGAGCTATCCCACTCTGCAACCAAGTCGCTGAAGAAACACGACGTCAAGATTGTTGTGAGCTTTACATAATGATGAAGATCTGGTACAAGGATCCGATCTACGTGATTCTTCACGTGTTATCGGGTGTTGTAGCCTATCTCTACCCTATTCTACTGGTTCCTATTGTAGCCTACCATGCCCTACAATATGTTCTCGGGGTTCGGTTTTTTGGATTCCAAGGTGAAATACGACCTGGAAACTCTGTTGAACATACGGCTGTGAAGCTCTTGGAAGTAGGCGCGGGTTATTTGACCGCATATCTTATTTCTACTCAGTAATGATTTCAGCCAGCGGAACCCTCTATCCCGTTGATGAAGATATTACCGAATTTGATCTGGGCTCCGATGTCTCTGAATATGAATACGACGGTCGTTCCGTATTTCGTGGCAACCTAGATCCGACCTTTTCTACCAGCGAACTGCAAGTGTATTGGCTGTATGACGATTACAAGCGCGTAGGACTTGTTGAGCACACCTCCGAGGAGGATTATATGTGCTACTGGTTTCGTGACAATGCGTGGGCGACCTTGTTTCAGGAAGACTGGGTGAGCGCAGACAAGACTCTGTGGAATATCATGACTGAAGCGGCCTATGAAGACTGCATGAAAAATGGCTGGGATACAGTTCGAGATATCAAGGCGCGGACGTCTCTAACGATTGTGACCCCTGCAGATATCACGAAGGGACATGTTCCGGTAGATGACCTTTGCGTGCGATGTGGCGGGAAGGGTCACCTGGGATGCACGCAAGTGAAAAAGACACCGAAGTTCGATGTCTTCTCAACAATTTTTGTAGATGATGATGGCGTTATCTATGTCCCGCCTTCTGATACGCGTGCTTACGCGACCTTGCGACGCACCGCGGGCTTCTTGGCAGCTGACGACGGCGCCTCTACGACTGGCAGCGAGGCCGTCGGCGTAGGCGTAGGCGTAGGCGCGGGAGCCTCCGACTCATCAACGCCCTCCGTCTCCTCAGCATCCTCCTCCTCGGCGAACGCGGCCTTGGCACCGCCCGAAGGAACCGGAACGACCTCCTCGCCGTCCTCCTGATCCTCCTTGAAGTACTCGCGTGCCGTCTTGCGCTGGCGCTTGAACACCTGCATCATGGACGGACGCCACGTCAGACCGAAGCCCTGGCCGATGATGTAGATGCTGCCCTGGGCGATGATCTTCGCCTGGCTGCCCTTCGGCAGAGCGCCCTGGAGCTCCGTCGGCGCCAGAGCAATCGTGTTGTCCTCCGAGTCGATCACGTCCATGCTGACCTTGCCGTCATAGACGGGCAGCTTGAAGCGTAGCGACGGAGGATACTTGCCGTTCGGGACCCAGCCGTCGTTGGTCTTATCGACCGACACGCTCAGGAACTTGTTGAACGAGTCGCGGATGGACTCCTCACCGCGCGGCTTGCCGAACCACTTGCCAGAGTTTGCGACCGCAGCCTGGATGACCGACTCCTGGAAATCGCGGAGGAAGTTGTAGGACTTGGACACCTCGTCCGTGCCCGTTGCAGCGTCGCGACCGTAGGGGTCGCATCCCTGCAGCGACGCCGACATCGTGTAAGAGGTTGAGGTGCTCCCATCCTTGTTCTCGTTCTCCTTCATCAGCACCCCGCCAGGGAAGCCGAGGAGAGGGAAACGGAACTGGACATTCTGGCTACGGTACTTGAATGCGATTGACTTGCCTCCCTGCTTGTTGATCCTGGGGTCAGCGAACTGAATATCGGATGCGGAGATCTTAGAGACGCTAACGACTGCGGGTGCTGCCATGTTGTATGTGTTGGTTTGTGCTGTTAGACTACCCTGGCTGACGGGCGATCCGTTTTTGTCGCACGGAATTGGTTCAAGTGCGGAGGCGTATTTAAACCATGATTGAAAGTAATAGATAAGTGGGATGCACTGTTTTGCATGTAAAAATCAACAATCGTGGGAACGGTGTGGCATACGCTCTGTCCCCGGGTTTTCGTGCTGCAGACGCCATCTGAAGACTCGTCATACGCGCATGTGGATCACCCAGTTTCCGGGGGCACTCTTGTGTGTTCGGAGATTCCAGGCAGCGTGGAGAGGGTATAGCGTACGCATCCCCCTAAAACTCGCGGGACCTGGGGTTCTACGGAGATCTCTCTGCAACAATGATGACGATGTAAGTACTCTCGATTGCAAGACGGAGGTTCATCCGTTTGACTACTTTTCCATCGTGGAGTCAGGGAAGGTCTTTTGGTTCGATCAGCGCACAATGATTCAGTGGGCGCAGAAGGAGTTGGAAATACAGAATCCATGGACACGTACGCCCATCCCCGTAGAAGATCTACGGAGGTTCAGGAAACTTTGTGAGTGGCGACGACTCTCGGGGAGACCGATGTACCATGAAGGACAGCCGGCACCCATGACATCCACCGAGCGGAGAGATGGGCGATGGTTGCGTATCGCTCAGCTGATTCGTGAGTGTGGGTTCGACGTTCATCATGAAAACTTCATCTCGTTCAGTTACCCCCAGTTATCACTGTTTGTCAGTGCGCTCATGGAAGATATGCGTCTGACGGCGGCCATGAAACCAACCCCAGCACACCTGAAACATCTCCTCTGGATCAAAAATATCAGGAACGTTATGCACACATACCCAAGTCTTACGCATGTGAGCACAGATGTGGCTGGAGTTCTCATGGCGATTTTCCAGCAGAATGTGAAAGCCCCTGATAATTTTGCTTTTTCGGTTTATTCTGCCTTCTCACGAAGCGAGGCATTTTTTAGTTAGACCACAGCATGTACCTTCTTCTTTTCGGCTAGTATTGACTGAATCTCTGCAAGGTCGTCGGCACTGATCTGCAGGGTTACGGGGTTACGGATTTCATCTTTCTGTTCCTGAACGATAACTCCTCCAAGATCCACGACCTCGTGGCTTTCCGCCCGTGGGAGTACCGGGACGTCTACAACATCGTTAGTTGCTTCGGGTTCAAACATGACTTTCTTGGACGGCACCGGAGAGGGTTCGCGAAGGCGCTCCTGCTTCAGTTCTGGCTCAGGCTCCGGTGTCGGAGTAAGCTTGCGCTCCCCTTCAGGTTCAACCTTGGGCTCGGGCTCTGCTGTCACCGCAGGCTCTACACCTACGGCTTCTGTTGTAGGAAGGAACGTATCTTTGATGCCCGGAGGAACCAACTCCATCACACTATCAGGTATCTTGAGACTCTTAAGAATGCTCTTGGGATCATTGACCATTTCGGTCACGGATCCGAGGGGATCGCGCTTGAACTTATCAATTGTGGATTGAGGAATCATACGACGAAACCGTTGTGCCCATCCAGCAGGGAGGTACCGTCCAGCAGCAAGCGCGACTGCGACGATAATGAGGGCTAATGTGGCTCCGATGAGGGCGTTTGTGGTAGTCATGTTTGTAGCCTGACCATCGACTACAATAATAGGAAGTGTGGCGTTCTGGGTGGGGCTGTATGTTGGAGTTGTTGTTGGGAATGCAGTTGTATAAAACTGCGGAGTGGAGGTGGCCGACATTGCTGTGCTTATATTATTCACCTGCTGGAAACTTTGAGGAGTACCCGATGAACTGATAGAGACAGTGACACTGAAGCTTGGAGTTCCGGATACGCTGGAGCTGGAGCTGCCGGATAGGCTGGAGCTGGAGCTGGAGACAGACGAGAATGTCGCTGCCAAACCCTGCGACACAGCTCCTGTCACGCTAGAACTCACGCTCTGAGATACCGCTCCCGTCACGCTCTGCGACACAGCTCCCGTCACGCTAGAACTCATGCTTTGAGATACTGAGGATGTCACGCTTTGAGATACCCCGGCTGTCGTAGATTCACTTGTACTCAAACTAGACGTCTGTGTTGGAAAAACAGAAGAACTGAACGTTGCCGATGGTGTGGGAGATAAAGAGATGGACTCAGATGCTGTGAGAGAAGCAGTTATGGCAGTCGTTAGGGAAGGGGAAGGTGAATCTGAAGCTGTAGCGCTGATAGAAGGAGTAGAAGCAGCCGTTGGTGAAAGAGAAAGGCTTTGGCTCTGGCTTAAGCTGGAAGATCCAGACCCTGACACTGCGGCAATTGAAGATATGGTCATGGAATTACTAGCAGATATGGACACGGAAGATACATCAGTGGTTGGTGAAACACTGGAACTGGGACTTGAAGATACAGTGGTACTTTGAGATTCTGCTAGTGTTACACTGGGACTAGACGATGTAGTTTCAGATATACTAGAGCTGGAGCCCCAAGATACAGACACAGACTGGGACTCAGGGCGGGACGGAGATACGGTTACCGAAGGAGCTCGAGAAGCACTCCTACTCCTGGAAGACGTTCGTGAATCAGTTGCATCAGCCGAGGGACTGCGAGATGTGCTCCGACTCCCGCTTTCGCTGGAGGATACGCTCCGACTCGCGCTTACGGACCGAGAATCCGTTGGATCCACGGACGGACTCCCTGAGACACTTCTAGAGATAGAGGTAGATGCAGTCTCCGAAGCCGTCAAACTTGGCGACACTGGAGATTTTGTGAGAGAGGGGGTTGGTGTGGGAGACGGAATGATAACGGTGTAAGACATGAAAAACACGGACCCCGACCCGAGGTTGATCATGTTGGCACCGATCTGGGATCCGCCTGAGTTGTAAAAGGTTGCCTCCGATATACCTGTTTGTTCTGTGGTTCCCACCGCTGTCCCCGAGAAGTCCATATAATACCATTTGTTGGCATTCGTGCAGGAGGGCCGACCACAGGGAGAATTGTACCATGAGTATCCTGCTGCCGCTACTTGAACAGCCAGATCGCATCCTGAGCCGCAGCACTGAACAGCAGAGGAAGTTGAGAGACGAGGCGTGGCGGTGCTTCCGTGCAGCTGGATAAACGCAGGGAGGGAGTTGGTTCCGTAAATTGCAAAGGCGATCTGCTTGATTTTCAGACCCGTGGCGCCAGGAGGTAGGGATTGGCTGAGACCTACATTGAGCGCACCTGAATCCGATCCGCAACCGAGACCGGATGCCGAGAACCCGTTCCAGTCGTATCCCATGGTTTGTGCGGATACAACCGATGCCATAGTCAGCAGCGCTGCCCAGAGCATTGGTTTGTCATATCCCTATATTAAACGCGATTATGGTATATGTAAGTCCTCTACGGCGGGCAATCGGTATTCTGCGTACCACTATCAATATCAGTAATAGTGCCGTTGTTGGTGAGTGTTCCAGCTCCACAGGTTCCCCCACTTGAAGTGCTAATTATGCCGGTATTGTTGATGTCGCCGTCGTTAGTGAGTAGGCCGCCGTCGTAAGTATAGAGAAAGCTGCCGCCGTTGTTGTTGATTGTGGCGCCCACTTCATTAGAGAATGTGCTCCTGTTGTCGATTGTGCCGTCGTTTTCGATTATTAGGCTGTTAAAGATTTCGCCACTTGGGCCGAGGTTATAGAGTATGCCGATGACCTGGTTGTTGAATGCGCCGCTGTTAGATAGAGAGAGAGAGTTGTTGAATACGCTAGCGTTGTTGATTGTGGCGGTCACTAGATTAGAGAATGTGCCAGCGTTGTTGATGTCGCCGCTGTTGTTGATTATTAGACTGTTAAAGATTTCGCCACTTGGGCCGACATTATAGATTATGCCGGTGGGTTCGTTGGTGATTGTGACGCTGTTATATAGAGAGAGAGTGTTATAGATTGTGCCATCGTTGTTGTATGTGCCGTCGTTGCTGAATGTGCCGCTGTTGTTGAATGAGCCGGAGCCCGAGTACAATATGTTGAGTGTATCGGAGCTCGCGTTGTCAGGCGCTTCGGTCACTGCACGCAAAACGATCGAATATTCAGTGATATTGGTCAGACCGGATATTGAAAGGGGGCTGGTCGTTTGAGGGGGATTGAACGCCGCGAACGTGCTTCCTCCATCCAACGAATACTCATAATTGGTTATGGTAGAACCTCCATTTGATGCTTCTACAAAGGAAAGAGAAATGATTCCATTCAATCTATTCGCCGATGTTAGATCAGTTGGTGCATCCGCTGGACCATATACCAGGTGTTCAACGAAAGATGATGCGATGCTTGCACCCACGCTATTTACAGCCTTGAGCCCGAAAGCATAGACTACGCCATCCTCTAGACCACTAAGGGCAATAGGGCTCGTGGTATCTACAGGGTTGAAGGGGGCAAAATTTTCACCGCCATCAACGGAATACTGATAATTGGTTATGGCAGAACCTCCATTTGATCCTGGTGTAAAGGAGATCGATACTGTACCAGAACCAACATATGTCACAACGAGATTGGTAGGCGCACTTGGGACTGTAGCCATGCTTGTTATACTATGATATATAATCTTCGCAATGCCCCCGACCTACTTGTTGATTAAGCAGGTGTGTTGTTGAATGTGCCGGAGTTGTTGAATGTGCCAGCGCTATTAATTATGCCGGTGTTATTGATTGTGCCGGTGTCCATGTTGTACAATGCGCCGGTGCTATCAATTATGCCATCGTTGTTTAATATGCCATGGATGCTGAATACGCCGATCTCGTCTGAGCCGGTGTTATTAATTGTGCCATCGTTGTTGATTGTGCCATAGGTGATGAATGCGCCGTAGTTTCCAGCTCCGCCGTTATTCGATAATACGCCATCGTTGTTGAATGTGCCATTGTTGAAGAATAGGATGGTATTCTGACTCGTGAAATTGTAGTTGACTGTTGTGCCATCGTTGTTGAATGTGCCGTCGTTGTTGAATGTTTTGTTATTCGTGAATGCGCTGACGTTTTCAGTTATGCCGGTGTTGGTGAATATGCCGGCGTTGAAGCAGCCGCCACTGTTGCTGAATGTGTCGTTATTCGTTAATGTGCCGACATTGGTGGTTGTGCCAACGTTGTTGATTGTGCCGTTATTCGTTAATGTGTTCCCGTCTTCAATCCGGAACGAAACACCATACGGTATATTTAATATTCGAGACTTAGCAATAGTGTAGTTGCCATTTAATACATACCACATATATTCAGGATCATATGTAGCAATATCCTCAATATTAATCAGGGTAGGTACGTACCCCTGCTGTATAATCGTCAGCGACAACACCTCACCTCCATACGCAGCCCCGTTCAAGATCGCCTGAGACATCCGGAACGGGTTCTTCTTCTGCGTCCCTGCATAGGTCGCATCCGCCTGTCCCTGCGCTACCACGCGAATGTTCTGGGTGACCGCACTTGCATCAGAGACCCGACCCCCTTTTTTCCAAGATCCAAATCCTACTGCCGAACTGCTCATCCTTACTCTTTACTCATAATTTTATATGTAAAACCTATTTACGCGCTCGGTGGATTCTCTAAGTTCTTCAGCGACAAGACCTGACCTCCATACGCCGCCCCGTTCAAGATCGCCTGAGACATCCGAAACGGGTTCTTCTTCTGTGTGTTCGCATAGGTCGCATCCGCCTGTCCCTGGGCTACTGCACGAATGTTCTGGGTGACCGCACTTGCATCAGAGACGCGGCCTCCCTTTTTCCAAGATCCTAATCCTGTTGCTGAACTGCTCATCCTTAGTCTGTACTCACAATTTTATATTTCAAACCTATTTACGCGGTCGGAGGGTGATGTATACATAACCGCGTTAGAAATGCCCGCAACTGCGTCTGCCTCTACTACAAACATGAGTGCTGATCCCAAGGTTGCCGCCAAGAAGCCCGCTGCGAAGAAGGTCGCTGCGCCTGTCGCTGCTGCCACGCCCGGCGTGGCTGCCCCTGCCCCTGCCGTTGAGAAGAAGGCGGCTGCCCCCCGCAAGACGGCGGCAAAGACCGAGGTCGTTGTCCCGGTTGCCGCTGCCCCTGCCCCTGCCCCCGCGACGACGGAGGTGGCGCCCGCTGCTGGCGAGGCCCCGTCCATCTCGGCGGTGGTTGACCGCCTGCGCGAGCTGCGCACGCGCCAGGCCGATGAGCTCAAGGCTCTGATCGCCGACCTGCTGGTCGCGGCGAAGGCGGCTGCCAAGCAGGTCAAGGAGGCCGGCAAGCGCAAGCGCGTGAAGAAGGATGTTGCCGACATGACGCCCGAGGAGAAGGCCGCGTGGGAGCTGCGCCGCTCGAAGAACGCCTTCCTGAAGCCCCGCGCGCTCTCCCCGGAGCTGTGCGCCTTCATGCAGCTGGCCGCCGGCTCCCAGCGCTCGCAGACGGAGGTCACGAAGTTCGTCGCCAACTACGTCAAGGCTAACTCGTGCTTTGACCCGGCGAACAAGCGCCGCATCATCCCCGATGGCGTGCTCTCCCGCCTGCTGAAAGTCACGGACAAGGACACGGTCACGTACCTGAACCTCCAGTCGTACCTCAAGATCCACTTTCTTAAGGCTTAAGAAACATTGGGATGATTGGAGTGATTAATGAAATATAAAACAGCGCCAACAAGCGTCTATTTTTTGGGTTAGACAACTCATAAAAATGGGTCGATTTGGGTCTTGCATATACACCGATTGAGTATGCAGTTTGTCGGGTACAAAACGCTGTTTCGAGGTTTATTTATAAACTTCTTGATGGCTGGATCCCCATTAAACCAGTGAACACCAAACGTATGTTCAGTTATCTTATTAAGTCCGCCTCCATTTTTTAGAATTTCATGAATAGTCTCTGGTAGATACGGATATATCATACTTGTGTCCAGACAAGTTGAGTTTGTAAAAAGATGACTGTTTTCTGCGAAGAGGATTGTCCATAGGAATGGACCGATTTTCTGATAGTCTCCGGGCACTGTAATTAAACGCTTTGCATGGGAAAATAGGATCTCTGCAATAGGTATCTTCGGCCGACATGCTATAAACCCGGTAGGAATAGTGTTTGAATAGCAGAAAAAGAACAACTCGGTCGATGAGACATCGAAGATGAATTCGGGAATCGGTTGTATGAACAGGATATCAAAATCAAACCAAATACCTCCATGTTCATAAAGCTTGGCGATACGTATGAAGTCTGCTTTAAAGACCACCGAAATATCATTTGAAATATTGTACTCCTCCTGAAAATCTACATGGACTATTTTTATTCGCGTTCCAAATTCACTTAGCGATGAGAATGGCAGTGTATTTGTAATCGGAACATTGTGTTCATCAGTTTTCCAGTCGACAAGTATATCCCTGGACGACGAGGAGGTATAGACTACTATCTCTACTCCGGGGTTGTATTTGACAAGTGAGTATATCGTATAATAATGAAGTTTTGAAAATTGCGCGCCCTGCCAGAAGGTGAAACAGGTCTTAGGAATACTCTCCATTACGTTTAATACCTTTACACTTAACGAAACTACTAATACAATGTTGAACAAACGTATCCTGCTCTTCGGCGGTTCGGGGTCCCTCGGAAACAAGTTTATTGAGACCCATCTTTCCGGAAACACGATCACAAACTATTCACGAGACGAGTGCAAGCACTGGCAGATGAGCTTAAAGTATCGTTCGGAGAACCTCAAGTTCATCATTGGAGATATACGTAATTACCAGGGAGTAGAAACCGCGATCTTGCGAGTTCAGCCCCATATTATTGTTATCATGGCTGCGCTCAAACACATTGACCGGTGCGAATATGCAGTGGAGGAGTGTATCCAGACAAACTGCGCGGGACCAATCAACGTTGTCAATGCTGTTGAGAAGAACAACGATAGGCTCACGCATCTCGAGTGTGTTGTGATGGTAAGTACCGATAAGGCTTGCGAACCCACGAACGCATACGGTATGGCAAAGGCACTTGCTGAGAGTGCAATTGTCGAGAAGTCGCTTTACGTAAAGAACCGCAAGTTCGTGAATATACGGTACGGAAATGTTCTAAATTCTAGGGGCAGTATCATTCCGATCCTTCATGAAATGGGTCGTGATCCTGCAGTTACAGAATTCACATTGACACATCCCGATATGACTCGCTTTGTGATGACGCTGGAGCAGAGTGTGGAACTTATTGGACATGCCATTACCCATGGAGAGTCGGGGGACACCGTAATACCTCAACTTATTTCTATGAAGCTGGTCGATCTGATGGACATCTTTTCGGAGAAGTATGGGAAACCAGTTAGGGTCACTGGACTGCGCCCAGGAGAAAAGATGCTGGAGTCTCTTATCAGCGAAACGCAGTCTATGCGTTTGGTCGAAGGTCCAGACGGATACAAATACATTCGACCTCCGTATAAGAATCTTCTCGTGATGGACAACGTGCGGAACTATAACAGCCATATCAATCCGCTCGAAAAGGATGCGTTACGTATTTACCTGGAACATATAAACATACTATAAAGAGCATGAAGATCATAGACTGCTTCATGTTTTACAATGAGCTTGAAATGTTAAAGATACGACTAGAAGAACTCTATGACGTAGTAGATGCCTTTGTTCTGGTAGAAGCTACGAAGACGCACAGCATGGGGAAACCGAAGCCTCTATACTATGCTGAGAACAAGCATCTGTTCGACAAGTACAATGACAAAATTGTTCATATCGTAACCGATTTTGCAGAGAACCATCCCTTCGTAACCCATATTACGGGTGTAAGCGAGCACTGGTTCCGCGAGATATATCAGCGAGAGTGTATTGTTGTTGGACTCGATAAGCTGGGACTAACCAATGACGATATCCTTCTAATATCAGATGCGGATGAGATCCCAAAGCGCGATACTGTCGTCGGATTTCGTAATCATTCTCCTCGTATTCGTAGCCCAGTGTATTCTCTTGAAATGACCCTGTACTACTACACGATTGAACTTACAACGCCTCGGAAATGGTACCATGCAAAGGTTGTCAAGTACGGTACGCTTAAGAATTTTAAGCTTCTTTCTGCGATCCGCCTATCTCATCTTCCTAGCGGTATGTTCCTTCCATCTGTAACCCAGTCGTGTCACAACCAACTAATCCCCGACGCCGGGTTTCACTTGAGTTATTTCGGTGGTATCGGGGCAATCAAGACAAAGGTTGAGAGTTTTGCAGAGAGTACTGATTACAGCCGGTCTGGCAAGGATATAGAACACCTTCGCCGATGCCACGATGCAGGGATCGTTCATTTCAACGGAGAGAAACTCATACGTATCCCGATTGCGGACAACGACAATGTCCCGCGCCATTTTAAGAATGCAAGCGCGTAATGGTTATACATGTTTCGCGTTCTTTCGCCAGCCGACTACCAAGAGTATCTGGGACTTATCAACGAGTTCCGTCCTACGTCTTTTACCTCTGAACAGTTCGCGGAGATTCTCCTGACTATTCAGCGGTCTGGAAATATTTGGGTGTATGAAGAAGACGGGAAGTTGTTGGCAACAGCGACGGTTATCTATGAACATAAACTGATTATGAACACGTGTGTGTATGCTCACGTGGAGGATGTCTGCGTACGAAGTTCCCACCGTCGCATGGGTATTGGTCAACAGCTGATGAGGCACATAATGAATGAGTCTCGTCACTGCTATAAGATCACGCTTGACTGCGCGGATTCAAACGTCGCATTTTATCAGTCGTGCGGCTTAGAACGCAGGGGAAATCAAATGTGTCAGCTGCTTTAGAACAGGGAAATCACCTTCTGCCGGCAGCCACTAAACCACCAGATACACTCTGAGAACGTACTGAGTCGGTTACATACGAGATAATCGCATTTCGAGGATAGTAGTATGTTTGCTGCAGAATATTGTAGGTGCGTTACATGCTCGCGCTGCTTGTAGATAATTACGTTGTAGTCCTTTAGCAGCTCTAGATATTCTGGTAATACGTTGTCGTTGTCCGTGCTAATAAATATACTTTTGCAGTCGGGTAGAAATTTCTCGATTGCAGACTTATATGTTTCAAAATTATATACGCGCTTTCCAGGTTCATTCTTCCGGCTTGTCAGGTTGGGCGGATCGTACTTATGTGTCCATGTTCGGATATTTATCGAGAGAACTGGGTGTATAAACTTCGCCTGAACTTTCTCGACCTCTGATAATACTTCTGGACGCCACTTAATCTTCTCGATTCCACCCATAATTCGGTTAAACACCTTATCCGAAATCAGCGACCTGTCATAGAACCAGTCGATATTTTTCTCTGCGAACAGATGCTTCAAAACCGGATATGTTTCCGCTACGTCGATTATATTTGTACGATTAAACTCGTTATCGAGATGCTTCTGTTCGCTGCCTTCCGACGCCAATATGAGTAACCTACACGATGTAAAAGGGTGTCCATAATCTTCTCCCCGAAAGCAGATATGACTATCGTCTAGAATTTCACGATAGTTTGTTGGATGCCACAGATCCTTACGACAGCGTATATTCGTTGGACCCATGGACAGTGCGGTAATAAACGATTTTAGAACATTCCCTAGACCGGTCAATACTTCTATTGTGAACATCATTATTTTAATGGAATACACCTTTCATACGTAAATAACACATCCGCACGCGTTTAGCGGTTTAACAGTTACTTATTCAGTATATACATATGGATTCCGAATCCTTTAAACAGTTACGACGTTCTGGAGACCATATGGTCGTAGCGTACGACCCCAAAAAATTTGATTTTCGAGGATACTTCGAGACGTTATTTGAGATGAAAGACCTTGAACACCTAGAATCTGCAAGCCACTCGGGTACGGGGCTCCAAGACATCGAAACCGACCTCCATAAAAAGTTTTATACCGATATCAAAACTAATATATCGTTCAAACAGCTATACTGTACCTTCATACGGCACATCTATATGCAGTATTATCCCGATGAGGACTTCATCATTTACCAGTCGTTCCCGAGCGTACGGTTCCAGTTTAAAAACAATAGAGCTGTTCCGCCCCACTACGACTCAGACCACATCGGGCGTCATCCCGTTGGCGAGCGTAATTTTTTAGTTCCGATCACGTCTATGTATGGAACGAACAGGCTATTTATTGAATCGGCACCTGGAAAGAATGATTTTGAAGGTGTGACCCTGAACACCGGAGAGCTGTTTATCTTCAACGGGAACAGATGCACGCACTATAACCAGGCGAACACTGAGCCTACGATTCGGATATCTCTGGACTTTCGCGCGATTTCGCGGACAGATTATATGAAGTACATGCTTGGAAAGGAGATCACCACGACCAATCCCCGTGATCCGGATCAGATACGTAAGCCAGTTAAGATGATCATAGGCGGGTATTACCAGATGTCTCGGAAGGATCAATCTCTTGAAGAGATGATGGTATGGCATTCGCAAAAGGAGATGCTTCAGCAGACTCGTCCTAATTTTGATATATGCGAAGCAAATGCGTGCTTTGAGTACATGAAAGACGGCATCAATTATGTAACCGAGTACCAGCATACTGCAAAGCTAGAGGAGATGATCGCTAAATTCATAGGCGTCAAACACGTACTGATGACGACGAGCGGAAGCATGGCTCTTGCCCTTGCACTCATGGGCTGCAGTATAGGACCCGGAGATGATGTCATTGTTCCAGATTTCACTATGATTGCAACAATCAATGCGGTCAAAATGGTTGGAGCAAATCCAGTCATCGCAGATGTGGACGGACGAACCTATACCTTGACACGAGAGCTCATAGAACGATACAGGACGCCCGCGACCAAGTGCGTCCTATTTGTGTCTCTTAACAACCGCCAGATAGATCTGGAGGATATCGCGCAGTACTGCCAAACGACTGGATTGTGCCTGGTCGAAGACGCTGCACAGTCGTTGGGGGCAACGGCGAATGGGAAGCACTTCGGAACCTTTGGTTGCGCCGCTTGTTTTTCGTTGAGTACTCCAAAAATTATCAGTACGGGGCAGGGTGGATTCGTGATAACAGATGACGATGTTCTAGCGTCAAAAATGACGATGATCAAGAACTTTGGACGGAAGACGGGTGGCGTTGATAATTTCGAGCTTTTCGGACTCAACCTGAAGTTCACAGATATACAGGCTGTGATTGGCATTGAGCAGATGAAGAAACTACCGGAACGCGTAGTGTTTATGCGTAATCTGTATCAGTCCTACTTTACCGAGATTGAAAAGATACCAGGGGTGCGAATGATTCCTCGGGCAGACGAGAATTACGTTCCTTGGTTCGTAGATATATACACCGAAAAGCGCGATGAACTAGCCGACTTTCTAAAGAAACATAACATCCAAACAAGACCTACCTATCCGTCAATTCACACTACGCCCATGTATGCAAGTAACGAGACATTTCCGAATGCGTCATATGTCTCGCAGAAGGGTCTATTTCTTCCAACACATACTCTGCTTACACAGGTGGAGGTGCGCCACATCTGTAAGCTAATTGCGTGTTTTTTCGGTCAGGGTGCTATATGAATCGAATGTTACGATAGAAGATTTCACAGCCTGGTTCGTGAGATCTAGAGTGTTCTCGTCCCTTAAATACGATACTTTCATCTCCGGGTCCCAAATCATAGCTGTATTTTTCTTCAGGGAGCTTACGACGAATCGTGCCAGCGTGGGGGTTCACAAATCCCGACTCTGTCCATGTCTCCTCCCACTTTGCAAGAAAATGAGCTCTAGTTTTTGACTGATCCCACGAAGACGGTGTTTCGATGTATTTCACGCTTCGTTCTTCATAGATAGATATTCCAGCTTCACTAATTCGCCGTACAGTGTCACAGTCTTCGTACCCACCTCCGATAAAGCGCTCATCAAAAAATCCAACACGACGAATCAGCTCCTTTCGAAACCCGAAAAAAGCAAACGAGAATAGTGCAACCAGTCCATAACCCCGATTGATCAAGTCGAGGGTTCGTGTAACATCTGCAGGTGTTGGCCTGACTTTATGAGAGCATATAATGACAATTTCATTCTCTGCGCTCATAATTGCGTGATTACACACTTTAGAAAACGAAGGATACCCTGGTGCATGAAAAACCTTACTCGGTAGAGGGTATAGGCTTTTCTGAACGGGTTCCGCAAGTTGTATATCGTGTGTTATGATCATGATCGATACACCATCCATTTATAAATTACTAATTACATCTAAAATAGAAGGAGGTACGGGTGCATTCCATTGCGGGGGGTTTTCCGGAAGGCTATGACAGAAGTGGTGTAGGAATTTATAATGAAAAATATCAGGACTTAGCCAGATGCGAGTATTGAACCCAATCATCAGATTATCCCACGAGTATCCGCGAATATAAATATCGCGGAGTACAGATACCCGGCTGCGCATCCGCAGAATAGGGATGCCGGTATTGGGGGGAGAATATGATACAACCGTTCTATCTCCTCCGAACATAACGTAGTACTCGTGGAGAACTGTTTTATAATCGTCGGTTGTTTCGATCATATGGAGTCCTAGGTTATAGGAAGAAAACCCCGCCCAGTCGTAGTAAGTCTGAAGACCGTCTAGCGTTCCCACCTCGCCAAATTCCAAGGAGCGCGAAAGCTGAGACAAGTACGGTTCAAACTGCCACGAGGTTTTGTAGTAATCACCGTCTGATATCTCGCCGACACCAAGCCCGATATCATACGTACCCCCAGGAAACGGCTTCCACGCCTTCTTCTCAATAAACTCAATAGCTTCTTCGGGGGTGTTCTTAATGTTTAAGCTCCGTACATCGTCATCCCCATTGCACGCCTCGGTAAAGTAACCTGCAAATGGGATCCAGACACTGGGGTTCAGCTTATCGATATGTTTCTTAATTTTGAGAAGGAACGACCGCCTTTTTGAATTTACGAGTTCAATGACTCGCTCCTTACCGTATAGCTCTTCGTAGAGACAAGGATACGCAGATGCCCCAGATGCAAAGTCGTTCAGAAGGACATCGCATGAAGCAGGTAGGTCTTCGGGATTACAACAATCAACCAGATTGACTATACGATGCCCCTTGTATTCAAACAGTAGGTACGTGTCGAGGTTCGTAACCAGTGTATCAGCAACGATCATGAAATGCACAGAATCTGCTGGATGTATCCATGTTTTCAAGTCTACAACTGTAATATTCGTGAAGCCGATCTTCAGAAAATCATTTTTAAAGACAGGGGTGGATAGGTTTCCTACGTATATCCGGATATCTGGATTTAGTTTAAAGACTTCGTAAAGAGTCGGCAGATTGAGGTGGTCTGGATGAGAGTGTGAGATATAAATGGCATCTGCAGATGCAATGCGCTGGATTGAATTCGGCGGAGGTTCGTGGAGTGACCACCATCCCCTACTAAATGCAGGACCCAGTATCCATGGATCGGTAATAAGCCTAAAGGTTCCCGCCTTTATCTCCACGCATGCGTGCGACAAATAGGTTATCGTAAGCTCACCTGGTAGAAGTGTCTCTTTCGTAGGGGTTAGCCACTCAATCCTCTGGTCGATTAGGATCTCGACGCTTCCATCTGCCTGACGGCATGTTTCGAGGCGCTGCTGGGTTAAGCATGAGGGCGGAGACGTGTATTCCAGCGTTTTGGCGTTCAGTTTCCATCCATGACGAGTACATCTTACTGTATTGACCTCTTCAATATCTTCCATAAAAATGCCGCCATTGTGTTTGCAGTGATTTTTTGATATGATCAGGGACTCTCCGTCTTTGAATATGATAAACCGGAGGTCGTCCTTTTTTATAAAGTTTATACCTGGGACCAACCTATCAAGATCTGACGGTGTCAAAATGTATCTGACCATCTCTTAACGCTTATAGTGTCATAGACTTAAATCTTTTACAAGCTGTCCCCATTTTTGCATGGATATCGCCGTAGAGTATTTCCCAATATAGTAGTCACGCGGTGAAAACAGGTGGGGATTTGCAAGGACATACCGTATCTTCTGCGGAAACTCATCGTCGGTTTCAGCAATCACACCCCACTGGATATCGGCCTTATCGTCCATGTAGCGACTGAGAGGGCGAGATACCATAGGAATATTGCACGCCCCGATTTCAATCCCAGAAATATGCTCTTCTTCGTTCCCCGACGTACAAATAGCGCATACAGACGAGTTTATCAGTGCTCGGACTACGAGCGCAGAGACTTTATTGAAGATCCGGACACGATGGCGATGCTCCAGTGGAATTTTTGCTAGAGTCGTGTCGTCCTTCATGACCAAGCAGAAGTTCATCTCTGGCATTTTGCGAATAATATCTAGAACACGGTGAAACCCCTTTTTTTCAATGGAGGAGTCTCCGATAAAAATAATAGAGTTCGGTAGTACGGCTGGGTACCTTTCAGACATAGGGCGAAAGAATGTGAAGTCTGCACCGTTCTGGATAATTTCTACTCGCTTGGGGTTGATTCGGTCCTTGTAGGCATTATACGTAAATTTCGATGGAAAAACCACAACATCGCACGAATTTATAACCTCCGTCTGCATTGGGTTATTCATCGTGTCCTGGATCAGACAAAAGGTTGGAATATCAATATTTAGCTTCCTGAAGTAAGACCCATTGCGTATGATATACTTGGGCTTCTCTTCTGCAGTCCTGTATTCATATTCAATTTTATCCGCCAGGATCTTATAGTCAGTGTATCCGCCCGTCCGGTCTTCAAGACCAGGTATTGAGCTAAGCATGTTGTGCCATAGTGTCAGTGTGCCCGGTATGCAGGTTAGACAATCATTTACCAACCAGCCCTTCATTTTCTTTATTTACGCGCTAATGTGTGTAAGTATATATAATGGATCACCACGCCCCTGTAATCGGTATGCTTGCATCTATCTACAAGCCGAAGGTATACGTTGAACTGGGATTACACGTGGGAGAGACATTCGTCAAGGTTCAGCCCCATGCGGGGAAACTATACGGAGTCGACATAAGTCAGAACACCTACCTAGAGTCTCTCAAGCGCTTTCAGAACGTCAATATTCACTACTGCACGACAGATTTGTTCTTTGACAACTTCTCAGAAAAGATAGATATGGCGTTTATCGATGCAGATCACTGTATTGAGAGTGCGAAGCGGGACTTTGATAATGTCTTGTCACGACTGAGTCCTGGAGGGATCATACTTCTTCACGATACTGATCCAGAAACCGACGATCTCATTCGTCCTGACCGCTGCGGTGATTCATATAAGATTGTCGCCATACTTGAAGACAATCCTGAACTCAATATACTAACTCTGCCTCTAACGAATGCTGGTCTTTCCATTGTCACCAAGAAGAACGAAACTCGGACAGCACGTCGTCATCTACTCTCCAAAGCGTAGTTCTATATTTTTCTGTATAGTTTCGTCAGATAGTGTGGATGTCTCCGAAGTGGTCGCATAGTTTGCATCGTAGTAATACAGGACTTTATCAATCCGGACCTGTGTTTTTATATCTAAACATGCGCGTTTCACCCAGTCCAAATCTTCACAGTTCTGCATATCGCGAAAGTGGTGATTCTTTGCAATCGAGCTCTTATACACCATTGTATGAGCTGGTTTGCCCCGCCACTCATTTCCTCCCAATATATCACCGTATTCAAACTCGATGCCGTACTTGCATAGCTTAAGCGGTCCTCCGTCTATACAGCATATAGAGTTGAAGACTACGCAATCTACTCCCGGATTGTTATCAAGTGCAGAGACGATCTCAGAGATGTAGTCATCTGAAATACGATCGTCATCATCAATGAAAACAACGTACTCTCCCTGTACAAGTCCTAGCATCTCATCGCGCTTTTTACCAATAGTTCGCTTCTTGTTATCAAAAAACGAGATCAACTCAATGTTTCTGTACTGACTCGTCTGATCTAATAGTTGTTTCATGAGACGCGGATAGTACGTAGTCAAACGACTAGGTACTGTCGGAACGAGAATCGTAAGCTTTATACTCATTGTTTTATATGCCAGACAACCTTACACATAAACATTTATTCAGATGTATCGCGCATCTCTCCCTGCTGAAAGTGATACACTACGCTATCAAACGCCGTCCAATGCGCGACTCCGATTGTCTGGAGCTTTGCCATAAACACCCTGTCACCGGGAATACAAGGTTCATGAAGCTTTGCATAGCGAGGATTGAAGATATCCGATCCAGGAATGATATTTCCTTCGGGGTAGTAGTTAATTTTTTCAAGATGAGATTTCTTAATGAGGCATGGCATAAAAAGACCGCCGGGTAGAAGGTTATTGTTTGAGATCCGTGCAGCATACTTCAAGAACTCTCCCTCTTGGTAATCAGCAGGTACATTACCAAAATCACGTTCAATGCCATATGTTCCGCTACGTAGTACCCCCCTCTCGACTAGCCGAGAATTGATGATTTTGGTGTCATCAATCTTGTTCATTAGATTCTCAAGCCATCCAGGAGAAAATGCCATGTCGCTGTTAAGGAAAACAATGTATTCACCCTTTGCTACTTTAGAGGCCGCATTGTATCCGCGATATACGTTATTGATATACCATTCCTTTCTCTGCTCTGGAGTGTTGTTATGGATGTAGTGGGGGATATTGTGTTCCTTCAGATAGTTCAAAACCGCCGGACAAGCATCGTTGGCGACAAAGTAGAACTCCTTATCGGTCATATCGGTGTACTTCAATACCTGGTCATAGACAAAGCGCAGCCACCGGGTACTCTTGTAAATTAGGCAGGCGATAGAAACCTTTACCATTTATATGACCAATCCAACTCTGTCTAAACATATTAGTTGAACCGATACACATCCTTGTACTTCTCTGGATCTGCTCGCAAACGACGTAGCTTGTCCTTCTCTTCATCGTGTGGATCCCCTGGGCGTGCTACAAAGAGCGCCTTGACACGCTTGTTTGTATCGCGATGTTCATCACTAAGATAAGAAATGGTTACAAAAATCCGAGAGGCATCGGGTGGGCACTCTGCAGATACTGGATTTCCGTGCCAGGCATAATCATTGCACGTAAAGATAACAGCCCGATTAAAGTTGGGCACAATGGATTCTACCTTCTCATAGATACGAGGAAACTCTGTTCCTACGCTGTCTCCTCGCCACGCTTCAAGTTGGCAGCCATACTCTTCCTTCCAGTTCTTACTTAGATACAGACCAAGCGTTAGTTGTTTCTTCTGATGCGTGGTTGGATGGAGCCCAGCATCCACATGGATATCCAGCTTATCGCCAGTCTTGTACTTATGAACGCCCCAGAAGTTGCGGGTTGGATCACGAACCAGGCGGTATCCACAGATCTCTGATAGATGATCCACAAACTCTGGCGACTCAAATCGTTCAAACAGCTGATTCAGGAGGGGAGGGAAAGCATACTTATCGCGCAGAGTGTATTTCTGTTCAAAGGGATTGTCGTAACGATCCCACGCGCTGTCTGGAATATTCAGGATCTCTTTTTGAACATCTGAAGCATTCTCTATAAAGTTGTCTTGATATACGTACGGAAACGGCCGAGTGCTCGTATATGTGTCTGTAGATACGTTAAATTTCATTATCTATAGCATTCAACAACTCTTAAAGTAGTTGGAAATATGATCGGCAATAAGCGTACTTGTCTTACCATTTCCAATCCATTCCGTGCTCATGACGCGCTCTCCCTTTTTGATGGAATCCAGCCATGCAAACACCTCTGAATGGTTCTCGTTCTCAAGGTCTAGACGAACACTGCAGTTATGAGCATAGCTCTGCGGACGTTCCGTAAAATCGCGAGGAACTACCACCGGCGTCCCAACTAGCGCAGGTTCCTCCTGCCCTGTTCCGCTATCGCTGATAATGAACGGGCAGTTGTATATTGTGCGGATGTAGTCCTTGTAGGACAATAGGGGTACAAGTTCGACACGTCCGAGATCAATACTAAACGTATCCAGAGCATCCTTGAGCCGCTTAAAGTAAAGCAGGCGTACTGGAAGACCGAAGGCGTCAATGCATCGGTTCGCAAACCGGATCGCAGTTCGGAGCCTGCTTCCAAACTTGAAGTTCTCCGGGCGATGAATATCCATCAAGATGGAGTCATTGGTCTTTGGCAGCGCACAGATCTCATTACGAATCTCCTGCATCGGCTCGACAATCGTGTTTCCAACGACAAAGACATTCTTAGTAATGTTCTCGAGAGCTAGTTGCTGGGCGTAATCAGGATGATAGACAAACAGAATATCGCTGCAATGGTCGCATACTGTCCGATTGATTTCTTCCAACATACGGCGATCATAGGAGCGCATACCAGCTTCAATATGCCCGATACGGTACCCCTCCTTCTTCAGAGGAAATGATACCCCCGCAGAGTTTGAATCGCCCAAGAAGAGGATGAGGTCGGGATGAATATTGTTCTCCTTAAAGACGCGGGGGATCGCGGTTGTCAGGTAGCTTAGCTGATCGAAATGGGTGGCTGATTCCCGACCAGTGTTCAGAATAAAATCAGGTTTCCGAATACCAAGTTCCTTGAAAAAGACATCGGATAACGATGGGTCGTAGTGCTGACCAGTATGGATAAGAACGTGATTGAACACCTTGTCTAGCTGTCGGAAGGTGTGCGCCATCCGAATAAAATCGGGACGAATCCCGGTAATCGTTACCACGGTCCGCATTACTACTCAATACTACTCCAACCTTTAACTTCATATCTGTATGAGGTCCTTATACTTCCCGGTTGTCTCATAGTGTTTCTTCTTCTCTTCAAATACTAGATCATTCAGGGGGAGCTTAGCCCCCCATGCTACCTCCGAGGGTATATGGTAGAGATGAATCCCTCCGCACTTGACATCTTTGTGTGACAGCGAGTTGATCTGGATTCCAAGTGATTCTATGCGCAGGACAAAATCATTGTCGTCGTACGCGTTTCCGATCGTGTAGTCGTAACTAAATCCGCCGATCTTGTTAAACGTATCGCGAGTCGTCGCTGCCAAAAAATGGAACTTTGCATTCCGGTGTATCACAGATTGATACCATGTTTCTCCGTTGAATACTCGCTTATCTGAAAATATGTCTATCCCGATATTTGACTTTGAATAGACGATATCGTTAAACTGCAGTCCCTCGGTAGTCTTTACATCAAACGCCACGTACGAATTCTCATTGACGCTCGTATGGACATAGTCTATCACATTGCCCACATGGCATACTTCGGCGTTCTGGATGATGACCTTACCTCCTTCTATGAACTGAAATCCAATGTTGTAATTAACGCACGGATTTCCCCAGATCTTTTTATCAGGAAGAATACGGACAAAATCAATCGTGTATGGGTATCCCTTGAGTACATCTACGTTTATAGGATCTGACGTTGAGTCATCGACCAAAATAACTTGTACGTTCTTATAGGTATCGCGCGATATCGTACTTAGCGTATAGTATGTCTGCCTCGAACGATTAGACGACGTCATGATGATGGACACCGTTTCGGTTGTCAGAGGTTGTTTTTGAATTCTGGAATGCTGGTAAAATACACCCGTTTTAAGATTACGTTTAATATACGCAATCTTTTGACGGCTAGATAGCAGGGTTTCTAGTTCAAGTCGCGTAGTGCTTCCAGCCCAACTATGCAATGGCTGTGGAGGATTTGGCGTTGTGATGCTGTTGACAGAAAGTATTATTGATCCGCCCTCGAACCGCCCAGTTTTGGCAGACCAACTCATTATACATCTAAAAGCGTAAAGTTCCGTAAATCGCTCACCTGCGCACTTATCTCAGGGATAACGAAGATCGCGGGATATACAGACGTCAGCGTTTTATCACATACGGCTGGACCCGTAGTCTCGACAATTGTCGTCTGTACTCCAAAGACTGTTTGGATCGCACGCGCAAGTTCGTACTTGCTTACCGGAGTAGGAGACGCAACATGTCGTACTCCAGACCAGAAGAGATTCTCTGTTATGATTTTTTCGATGACCTTGCAGTACTCAAGACACGTGATGCCGTTCCACATATGGTTTGTCCAACCCTGGATACTTCCAGAGCTGTTTTTGACAAACTCAAGGAAGGATTTTTTGTTTGATAGCTCTTCTCCGATAATAGACGTTCGGATAACAGTACAGCCCGGTTCTCCTAGAGACTTGCTTAGTCCGTAATGTCCGGTTTCGTCGTGAGAATCCGCCTCAGTGTACATTCCACGTGTTCCGCTGAATACACAATCCGTCGTAGGCTGTATCATACGGCAGCGGTACTTTTCACATACAGACCAGAGAAGGTGAGCAAACACCCCATTTACAATGTAATAATTCAGGGGGGTCTGATTCCTCTGGGGGATCGCGCCAATACAATTGATAACACACGTAGATTCGTTAATCCCATGGTCTAAGAGAACCGCTTCTATGTCTGCGCTTGTCGTGTCTTTCGTTACCCGGAATCCACGGACAACCCGAATATCTTTGAAATAGGAGTACATATACCGACCGAGCATCCCAGTGTGTCCCAACAGAATAAGCTGCATTGTATTCAAAATGAACTGATATGTAAATCAATACAGATCACGTTTGTGAGTTGTATTGAGCCCCGTTGGCGGGACCGTTATCTATTTATTTTTTAAGGTTTAGTAGCACACAACTACCACCACTAGAACGCTAGGGTGTTTAGTTGGAGTACGCGAGGCCGCCCATGCCGGACATGACGCGGAGCACGTTGTAGTTCACCGCGTAGATGCGCACCTTCGCCGTGCGCTGGTCGCGGACCGTGTTCACCGACAGCGTCAGGTTGATCGTCGCCTTGTCGATGCGCGAGAAGTTGCACGTGCCGCTGGGCTGGTGCTCCTCCGGCTTCAGGGCAAATGAATACACGTTGATGCCCACCGACGGCGTGCGCGAGTGGTGCTGCCACGGCTGCACCTTGTCGAAGTAGCGTCCCTCGCGCTCGGAGAAGCGATCCTGGCCGTTGAGCTGGATCTTGGCGACCTCCACCGGGTTCTTGCCCTCGCACTTGACGTTGGAGGCGAGGATGACCTTGGCGAGCAGGTAGTTGGTCGTGCCCTCGAAGAACTGCTCGTCGCCAGTCGTGCCATCTGTGTTGTAGAGCTGCGAGCCAGTGCCCAGGCCCGCGCCGGACGAGGCACCGAGGCCGGGCAGGTAGGCACCGCCGTACGCGCCGGCCGGGCCCGGCGCGTAGGTCGGGACCGTAGAACCGGCAGACGTCGCCAGGGCGCCGCGGCCGAGGACGGCCGTGACGATGCCCTCAGTGCTCCAGTCATCAGAGTAGTTGAACGGCTGCTGTCCATACGCCTCCGCGATCCACGGCGTGGGCGGGGAGTTGCAATCCACGAACGAGTCGCGCTGGACGATCCACACCAGCTCCTTGACGGGGTGGTTAAAGTTCATCTGGATCTTGTTGGACGAGGCCGTGACCGTCTCGTCGCCCGTGAACTGCAGCTGGTCAATCAGGTACTCGTGCGACTGCTGGGCGAAGCGGCGGCGCTCCTCCGTGTCGAGATAGACGTAATCCACGTACAGCGACGCGGCCACCAGCTGGAGCTGGGAGATCGAGGTGACACCCGACCCGAGACTGATCGCCGCAGCCGGCAGCAGCGTGTTGTTGAGCGTCTGGCGGTCAGCGTAGCAGCAGTTGTAGTTCTGCTCAAACTCCACGTTGATGCGCACCTCGTGGTACTGGAGGGCAATCAGCGGGATGGCCAGTCCAGGGTTGCGGCAGTACCAGAACTGCAGGGGGATGTACAGCGTCTTGAGCGGCGTGCCGGCGCGCGACAAGCACGAGTTGGTGGCCTCCGAGGCGGCGCACGTGGCGTCCAGCGCAACACCCGAGCCGTCCTTCAGCAGCACGAGGTCGGCGGAGTTGCCAACCATGTCGTCGAACGACACCTGGGTGCCGACGGGCTGCGTCAGCTGCGTCCAGATCTGCATCCAGTCACCATACTGGCGATCAATGCGCGAGCCGCCGATCTCGATCTCCACCTGCTTGAGCAGGCGGTGGCCGACGTAGTTGAGCCAGCGGAAGCGGGCATCCGCCGTCGAGAGCGTGATCTGGGGCAGCGTCACCTGGATGTAGGTGCGGTACATCAGGTCAGCGTTGCGGCTGATGACGGCCGTAACACGGCGGCCAAAGTCGGCCTGGCCGTTGAACGTCACCTCAATCGCCTCCATGGCGAAGTTGGTGTGGCGCTTGTAGAGCACCTTCCAGAAGGTGATCTGGGGGTTGCCCGAGATGTAGATATCCTGAGCGCCGTACGAGACGAGCTGCATAAGTCCGCCTCCCATAGTTTGTTATGCTCCTAACCGACATTATTTTTTTCTGGGGGTCCCCGTGGCGACCCTTTGTCCTGGATGTGCGGTTTCAAATGAGAAATTATTTTCTTCAGATAGAGAAGCAATGCTAAGCCTTCTCTTCCGGTATCCCACGTCCAACCTTCTGATCAACACCTTCCTTCGTTCTATTGTGGTGATTCTCGTTATGATTTTCGGAGTCAAAACGTCGTGGTATTCTGCGTATTGGGGTGCGGTCATCCACGATGGAATTTCACTCATTTTGATACAACGGTATATATAAGCAGGGATGTCCACCAATAACGTGCTTTCCAATATCGCCACGACAAGTGGCTATATAACCGCGATGTGTTCTATACCATCGGTGGTCGATGCAACGAATAATACTATCTTTTTTGGAACATCTACGGGAAATCTCTATAAGTACCAACCTGCCATCGGGGTTATTCCAGTACTTCTAGGTATCGAAGGGAGCAACTTCAGTAGCGAGATTCGCGCGATGGCTACCGATCCAGGAGGTCTCTATGTGTTTGTGGGAGTCCCGGGACAGAATGCACTCTGTCGTTACCGCACTACGGATCTTATTGTCAATAATCAGGTCTATACTATTTCAGGGACCTCAAATTCCAATCTTTATACAGTCGGTGACAATACTGGAGGTATAGCAGTCAATTCGCAGGGAGAGGTATTCTTTGTCAATCGGAACGGAGCAAGAATCAGTTTCTTTGGAACTTACGGCTATGAGAAAACAGCAATCATACAATACTCGGATAATAATCCATCATTGGTTCCCGACTTCCGCAGTCTTCAGTTTCATGCCAATGAGAACAGACTCTTCATTGCAGAAAACAAGTTTGGTATCGTCTATTACTACGATTTTGTGAAGGACACTGGGGATATCACAACATACTTTCAGTACCCTACGAAACAAAACCCCCTCTCGATCTGTTTTGATTCCAATGATAATCTGTTTGCATCCTTGGCAAAAGAAGGAGTCGTTACAGTTCGCACACAAGGAAACAACCTTTACAATGTGGTTGCCGGCGAAGGAACGGATCTAGTTACGACTGATCCTGATAAACTGAAGATCGTGACTCCACGTGCGATTGTTGCAGATAACTTGGGAAACCTCTTTTTTCCATCCGATATCTCTGGATCTAACTCAAGTTATCTTTACTACCTCTCGTTTGAATTCGTAAAGCGCGCGGGGGTTACAAACTACCCTCCGCGCCAGAAACCAGTCGATTGCGGCTTACCCGCTCCCGGAAACTGTAAGAAACCAGCCCCGACATTCTCGCCACGCGAATACTGGGGATGGGGATCTCCGAATCGCAAGTTTCTGACTCCCGATCCTAATCTTGGATGCACGCTGACACCCTACGTTGCCTGCGCGACCATTCTGCGTCTGCCCATTCCTCCCGATCCTCCTCCACCCCCGCCAGTTGTTGTTCCTCCTGTGGTTCCTACAGAAACTCCAACTCTCCAGTTTTCTGAGCGTCGTGTCAGTCTTGCCCCTATTCCGCAGATCACAAATGAGGTGATCACTATCCTGGATATTTCTGGTTCAGGCGAACTAGTGGGAGCACCTGCAATCGGTCCTCTCGGTGAAGTGTTTGTGGGCACCTCTTCGGGAAACATCATAAAATACGAAACGCGTAACGATACATACTTTCCCCGTCTAGAATGGTCACGGAATCTTGGAGCTCCTATCACTGTCTCTCCGTCGGTCAGCCGAAAAGGTGTAGTGGCTGCCTTTGCGGGAAACACTCTGTACTCATTGAATCCCAGCGGCGCAATTCTCTGGTCATGCAATTTACCTGCAGCACCTGCCGGTTCCGTGGCGTTTGATGGGAAGTCTCTTATTGCAGCATACGGTCAGTATATCTCTTACTTCTATTCGAACGGACAGGCCATCTGGATAGATCAGCTGCAAAATCCGGCAGAGTACTTCACCGTCTCTCCCCTCATTTACGCTTCGGTAGTATTCGTAGGCACGAACTTGGGGACAATGTACTGCTTTGATCGCGATGGCAATAACTTATGGGCTTACAACACCGGCAATGCGTCTCCAATTACAACGAGTCCTGTACCTCTATCCCAATATACACGTGTCGTCTTTGCAAGCGGACGTACGCTGTATGCAATCAACACACAGAATCCACGCAAGCCTAGATTTGATATTCTGTGCGACATCAGCAGTATTACAAGTATTCAATCCAGTCCGGTGGCGATCATGGATACGTCGGGGGCAGATAGTATAGCGCGTATCTTCTTCACTGCTAATGATTCGAATCTGTGGAATGTCATCCTGTCCAATGAAACAATTCTACAGGTGAATTCAACTACAACTGCTGACTATGAGCCTACGTTTTCCACATCGTTTTCTACTCCTCCCAATCTGATTCATGCAGTAACTCCAAAGAACACTCCCGGATACATTTCACAGCTCGACATGGATCTATCCCACGTATCGGCGATTGATCTCAGTGACAAATATATCAATAGCGAAAGTATTCTATTGGCAGCATCTCGACGACTGTATGCTCTTGCGAACAGTACAGACCTGTGCAACGGATACCTTGTAACACTCTACGACGACTCTCCAACCTTTCCACCCACCAACTTTGTGGCACGAAGACCGCCACGTCCAGAACCAATTCCGCCGCCGCCGGACGCCCCGACAAACTTTGAACCGGATGGGTTTAGGATAGCTACTCGAAACACCGTTTCGCTCGTGTGGGATTCCGCTTATCGCGCGGGTGGAAGTGAAGTGACAGGTTACACGATCAATGTGACTCCGCCATACGATGCTCCGGATACCGTAATTGACGTTGGTCTCGTCACAGCATATACGGTTGGCGATCTTTTCAGTGTAAGCACCTACACCTTCACACTCAGAGCATACAATAACGATGGCGGTGTGTCAGATCCAACCAGTATCACCGCCTCAACAGCAAGTTCAAGAGGTCCGCTGGATCCTGTGCGCACCGGAGTATCGGGAATTGTGACCTCATCAACTATTCCATTATCTTGGACATCGGGGTCTCCCGGCGGAGGAAGTGCGGTAGATGGCTATAAAATAACTTGGAACGTAAATACAAACTATGGCCTTGAGTGGAGATTACACGGTCGGACCGGGCGTGCTATCAACTAACATAAGCGGTCTGCAAGCGGGAACGACCTACGCTATCCAAGTCCGAACGGTAAATGAGGACGACGAATTTTCCGTTGGAAATAGGGTGCTTATTATGAAGACGGCGTCACCGGACGGCGCGACCCAAAGCCCGACAGATGTGGCGACCCCGGCGGTAGATCCAAATATTTCAACGTTGAATGATGAAGTCAAGCTTATCTGGGGCGCCGCAGAGAATATGAACGCACCAGGAGGAGGAGCCTTAGGTAGTTATCAGATTACATGGGATCCTCCGTATGGCGGCGCACAACCGCAGAATGTAACGGGAGATTTGCAAACTGCGTTAATTACGGACTTGTACCCGAATGCTCGATACACATTCAAGATAAAAACCATTGGATGGGATGGCGGTCTATCTCCGGGGTTTGCGTCGGCTATCGCCGTCACAGCGTCGAATGTAGGTGTTCGCGATCCAACTAATTTCTCTACAGATCCCGGATATCCATCGACCGACACCGCGGTGGGTCTAACATGGAGCGGGGCTCAAACTCTCGGAGGAGCTACTCTTTCCGATTATTACATTACCTGGCAGCCTCCGGACGGTACAGGATCTATACGCGCGGGTAAATTTGATGTAGCTAAGGTTGTATCCGGTCTATCTTCTGAGACCACGTATTCATTCAATATTGTTGCAGTGGATACATCAGGCAATGATTCTCCCGGAAACTATTACGTGTCTGCCACAACAACCGATATAGGAGGTCTTCGGGCACCCACAAATTTTCGAGCAGTGGGGACTCCAGGAGTCACCAGTATCGCTATGGAATGGAACCCCGCGATTGCTTCGTTGCCTGACGTTGTTAGGTCCAACGTTATCACGGCATACGATATATCTGAGGACTATACCCTACCGCCGCAGGACACCTCAGGAGGATCTACCAGCAATTACACCTTCACGGATTTGTCTTCGAATACGTTGTACAGGTTTAGTCTTGTAGCATACTCTGACACTGGCAGTCAGGCGGCTACAAATACTTTCGAGCAAAGAACATCTAGACCCAATGCACCGTTCGATCCATCACTCAATGTTACCGCAGTGGGATACAACTATGTCAGTTTTGCTTGGGATCTATCCGGTGATGGCAGGAATGGAGGTGCTAATCTGTCTGATTTCTACATTGATTATTTTAACATGAACACTGGCAGCGCGACAGTTCGGCACCCCATAGCCGGGGGTGCCACAGCTAGCAATACCACGGTTTTTAGTCTAAATACTGATACGGAGTACAGCTTCACAATATATGCCCGAAATCTAAGCGGATTCAGTTCTCCAGGAGGTCCCGATGCGAAGGAGGAAGTTCAGACTGCAGCGGTAGGTACTCCTTTAGCGCCCACTGGCCTGCAGGCCCACCCGTATATTCCAGCTACTAGTAACGCTGTGAGTGTCATGTGGAACTCTGCCTACAAGGGTTCTCCGACGAACGCGGCGGTTACGAATCACATTGTGAGGATTTACCCCGAGTCTGATAGTGGTTCCACCTTCGATGTAGGAGAAGATACGACGATAACAATCGATAATGTAGCACCAGGGGGTACTTATAGTATATGGGTCAGAGGCGTTAATGCCAGTGGAGGAGTAGGAAACGAGGCCGGTCCTATAACTATCCAGACACCAGGCGCCGGCGAATTCGGTTTCTATCCTGGAGATGTTGGTGGGCTCAGGTTCAACGGTATAGTAGGAGAGGAAAATATCCCGATTGCCTGGGCGAGCTCAGCAGACGAGGTCGGTGGAGCCGATATCTCTGGATACTTCATCGAGTACGACGCAGTGTAAGAAAAATACATTCTTCAAGCTTAAAATTACAGGCTGCGTGCGCCCTCTGTAATTTTAAGTCAGGTCATTAAACAAACCGATGACCACTGTCACTGTCAGTGCAAGCGTACTGAACTATGTGATCACCGGTCTAAGCCAAGGTACGTCATATGATATTCGGGTACAGGCGCTGAACAGTGATGCCGAAACAGGATTCAGTCCTGGAAACTCCATTCTGTATGCCAAAACTACACTTTCCGGACAACCGTCGGATCCGTATGGAATTGCACTCGCAGAACCATCCACGTCCAATAGCATGTTACTTACCTGGCAGGATGCATCTGCAAACGGTGGAACCAACATCTCCGGATACAACATAAGCTGGCGGCCGGCAGACGGGGCCGGCTCCGCTACAACGAATCTGTCCCAGTACGTGGTTGAGAACTTGGTTGAGGGATCGCGATACACTTTTACCATAACTGCGACGAATACCAGCGGCGACTCGTCTCCGGGTCTGGCAAAGTTTTCGGCATCTACGAACCCTTCGAACGCGTATCAAGATCCCGCCAATTTTAGTAGGGGTTCTCCTCCTGGCCCAAGCTCGTTTGGTCTGCAGTGGGATCCGCCCACCGGGCCGGCCGGTATAACTCTATCTGCCTATGCGATTACATGGCAGCCTCCGGACAGTGGGGGAATCGCTTATGCGGGCAGCAAGGCATCTTCCACAGTTGTGACTGGACTTAGTGCAAACACTCAGTATGTTTTTAATATTTATACTGTCAGTATTTCTTATTCTGAAGTAGTGTATTCCCCGGGCAATTTTTACGTGACCGGTACAACTACTGAGGAGGGCGGCCTCGTGGCTCCTTTCGGGTTTGAACTTCTAAATGGAAGTGTGACAACGAGCTCTGCCGGATTTATATGGGAGGCCGCAAGGGTTAGTGATCCGGGAGACTACATTAAGTTTTACACGATCCAGGCAACAGATGGAAGCAGCGGCTATACGATTACCCAGAGCACGGAGGAGGGGACAGGGAATGAACCTCCACTTACCGAACTCACATTTACTAACCTTTCTGCAAACACGACTTATTTGTTCTCTCTGACTGCGACATCCGATTTTAGTCTCACAGCTTCATGTATAGATCCCGAATCTATTTCGGTAATAACCGACGGTTCTAACAAACCATCTGATCCTAAGTTCGTAATTGTTGAGGGAGAAGTGACAACGTATTCGGTGCTATTGAACTGGTCAGCAGCTCTGACGAACGGAGGTGCCAACATTTCCAGTTATACGATCACTTGGGCGGATAGGTTGGGAGACGGTGGAACTGCAACGACCTTGGCGAACGTGCGCTCGTATAGAGCAACCGGACTCAGTCCTTTTACAGGCTATAACTTTACGATAACGGCAAGGAATCTAAGCGGGTTTGTATCATCTGGACAAAACGGTTCCTACGCGGGGACAGCCAACGTGGATGGCCCCCGTGACCCTACTGGATTCATGCTCAGTGAGTATATTTCGACAACCTCAAGCTCTATTTCAGTTGTATGGGAGTCTGCGCCGAGAAATGGCGGCAGTAGGATTGCCAGATACATACTGAACGTAAAGGGTGGTGAGAGTGATTCGAATTATATACTACCTACACCGGTGAATGCTTACACAATCACCACAGGCCTTGATCCAAAGTCGGACTACACACTCGGCATTACAGCCGAGAACGAAGAGGGACTGAATTCTCCAGGCAATTGGTGGACGTATTTTACGGCAACTACAGCTTCAGATGGGGAGCCTGGCGACCCTGGTTTCTTGCGCTCGGCCAGCCCACCCGGAGATACAGACGACTCTATCGGGATCGCGTGGAACACTGCCAGCACAAACGGTGGAACGAATATCTCTGCATACGAGGTAACATGGACACCGCAGTAGAGTTAGAGTTAGATAGAGATAGATATAAATCCATTCATAAAATAAGCGGATGAATCCATATGAAACAATTATTCTGGATTGGTCGGCGAGTAAGACCCAGACAGAGCTCGGATCAAACGTGACATACACGATATTCGCACAGATCGGCGGCAATGCTCCTCTCAGCAATACAACCGCTGCGAATGTCGTCACGTATGATTTCAGCGGTCTGGAATCGGGCGGACTCTATAAATTCACGATTATCGCCACCGCGTCTGGAAAGTCGTCCGTTGCCAACGACGTCCCGGCTGTGTTTATTCGCACGATGATTCATCCGGTCTATGATCTGTCTGCTGATGCAGTATATGGAACGTTTGGAACCCTTGTGGCGGAATGGACTCCAGGAACAAACTATGACGAATCATACCAGATTGTAGCAACGCCCGCAATCGGTGTCTCAAGCGAATTTACAGTAAATGCACCGACGACTTCGGTATCATGCACAGATCTCCTGCCGAATGTAGTCTATCAATTGGTGGTGACAACGTTCATCGCCGGCCAGTCAAGCGAACCAGAAGTATATACGTTTGCAAAGACGGATCCCGTGACTCCGCCTCTAAATCTTACGATAACAGACTTCGATATTTCAAGCGCTACTCTTTCATGGGATCCACCTAACTCTGAAAATCTAGAATATGCAATCCACGCGGATAGCTATTCAGGTATTATTCAGGATTACTCTGGGATTACGAATACGCAGTTTGTGTGCTCTAACCTCACCTCGGGCGCCGAGTATTTTTTTTCAGTTTATACGGTCTATAAAAACGTTCAGAGCACGAATTCAATTGATATAACGGAAACTCTCCCAGTCGGCCCTCCTACCAATCTATCCTTTGTGCAAACAAACCCTACATCGGTACGACTCAACTGGTCTGCGAGTCCGGCACAGCGCCCGGGGTATCAGGATGTAGTGTATAACATCAGTGGAAACAACCTGGGCAACCCCGAGGACTTCTTTAATTACACAACGGGCTACAATGAGCTGACATTCTTGCTTGATGACATCATTGATCCCGGATCCCTCTACGATGTCTATATTACCACTGATTTGTATGGTGTCCAAAGCGATCCCGCATTGATCCAGGTTTTTACCGGAACATCGCCTCCGTTCAATCTAGACGCCGTACCCACCGATGGAACCACAGACTCAATTACAGTCAATTGGAGCGCGAGCCCGAGTCTAGGCGTAAGCTACAACGTCTATCTGGATGGTGTGCCACAGGATGCCGGAACTGAAACAACGTATGTTGTCACAGGTCTTGAGCCAGGGGTAAGCTACGAAATATACGTCACTGCTCTTGCAGCTGAAAATGAAAGCGATCCAACGGCAACATTGACGGTCACAACGTATATCGATCCTCCCTTCAACCTCGGCGGTACTGCGTCATCCACAACCACACTACGATTCAATTGGGATGCACCAGATTATGTTTCAGACTATGAAATCAAATTGTCTAGCGCTGGAGGTGTATTGACCGCTACTACGGCAGATAACATCTATGACTTTAACGGTCTGGCATCCGGCGACGAATACAATGCATCTATACGTAGAATTCTTGGAGACCTCTGCAGTTATGTTGTCAATTTTACACAGAATCCATACTTTACAGACATTGCCCCCGTTACAAATCTGAGTGCCAGCCCTGCTGGTGGTGCAGCTGGGTCAAGTAATTTGGTTCTCAATTGGTCTCTCAGCCCTGCCGACAATGGAGACGAAACGACGTACGAGGTTTCTGTGGATATTCGTACGTTCTATGTTGAAGGCGGGAACTCAACTATCACTGTAGGTGGATTTGAGCCACAGACATCATACACGTTCGATGTAACAACGATCCGCACAAAACCTCCTCCGTCTCGTAGGAGTACTGTTGAAAGTGTTGGCGGAACTACCAATGCACAAACATACCCAACGATGACCTTCGATACATCGGTCTATGGGTTTGCCTATGCGGCGGAAACTATTGGAGCTGGAATTGTTCTACCAAACCCCACCACAATGTTTGTAACAGACGTTACAGGTGGAGATATTTGGGTGGGTGATCGGCAACCAGAAGCGTCTCTCATTGCAGTTGGAGTTTCTACTCCGTTCGTGAATCCTCGCGGAATATCGTTCAATCCTCTAGCAGAAACGACACCGCTCTTGATTGCACATGGAGATGGTGTAACTGCTATGAGTCTAGACGGATCAATTTTAACACCATTAATACCAGCAGAAGGCGGACTGGGACCACCATCGGGCGGATGGGGGCTAACACCTGTCGATGCGCTTGGAAACACGTATATCACCGCTCCAGGGTCAGGATTGGTATGCCTTATTCAACCCGGCGGGGAAACCGAAGTGTATGCACGGACAACTCCTGGGTCAAGTCCTGAAGGAATTGCGCTTGCCGAGAATGGCACCCTGTATGTCGCAGACAGTAGTAGCAACTGCGTGTGGCAAATCCCACCTAGTCGAATACCCAGTGTTCTCACAACAATTTCTGGATCTTTGCTTCCCTCGGCGATTGTGTATTCCATTGATGGAAACCTCTATGTGGCTGACCGCGGAAATAGAAAAATATTCAAGGTGACGCTCACCGGAACGGTCACTACGTTTGTCACGCTGCAGAATGGTTTTACTCCCTTGGCCATGACACAGGATCCTGTAACTGGAAACCTATATACAACACATACCAACGGAACGGTTACGGAGATCCAGGTAACTCTAACTTAACTTGAACTCACCATGCGCGGAGAAATGTGCATGGCTTCCAGCTCCTGAATCCACAACTTCACGGCATACGGGATCGTCTTGTTCTCGATACCCGACTTGGATGAACACCCTTTGCACTCATAGAGATGATCCTTCTCGTTGATTGTAGAGAGCGTGCCGCACTTGGTGCAGACACCCGTTGTGAATGGATCCGAAACATCCATCAGGCGCTCCTTGGTGAAGACCGCGGCGCCGTGAGAGATGAAACAGTCGCGCTCCATCTCGCCGACACGCAGACCACCGTCGCGCGCTCGGCCCTCGCACGGCTGACGAGTGAGCGATACGATGGGGCCGCGGCCACGCGAATGGCACTTGTCAATCACCATGTGCTTGAGGCGCTGGTAATGCGTCGTGCCAATGAAGATCTCCACCTCCATCATTTCGCCCGTCTGGCCGTTGTACATGATCTCGTTGCCGTAAGGGTGCAGACCCAGATTCAGCATGTGCTCCTTGAGATCATCCAGACCCAGATGGGTGTAAGGCGTACCGTCGCCCAGCGTGCCGCGCGCCGTGCCCACGCGACCATACATGGTCTCCAGGAGCTGGGCAATCGTCATGCGCGACGGAATGGCGTGAGGGTTCATGATAATGTCGGGACGCAGACCGGAGGCGGTGAATGGCATATCACACTCATCTAGAATCATACCGCACGTACCCTTCTGCCCAGCACGGGATGCGAACTTATCCCCGATTTGGGGAACACGCTCCGAAATCATGCGCACCTTGACGAACGGGTAGCCGTCCGAGTTCTTGTCCTGCCACACCCCGTCAATGCGGGCAGGCTCGGCGTTCTTGTGCGTCGTGGAGAGATCGCGATACGTGTATCCGTGCGGGTCGCTCCGCAGATTCACGACCTTGCCGATCACCACATCGTTCTCCTGGACCACGGCGTGCTTCACGGGCATGCCGTTCTCCTGGACAGCGGCATACGAGGAGTGCTTGTAGCTACGCGTGCTCTCCTGCTTCGGCTTGGAGAACCGCTCTTCCCGACCGCTCGACACGTTGCGGTGCTCCTCGTCCTTATAGACGGTGTAGTAGAACCCGCGCATGAAGCCGCGGTTCAGCGAGCCGCGATTGAGGATCACAGAATCCTCCTGATTGTAGCCAGAGTAGCAGGCGATCGCAACGATGGCGTTGGCACCACTGGGCATCTCGTGCATATTCAAGATGTTCATGATCTGCGTCTCCACGATCGGGCGCTCCGGAGAACATAGCATGTAGGCGTTCCGGTCCAGGCGCTTGTGGTAGTTGGAGGCATACAGCGTCATCGCCTGCTTGGCCATGGCAGACTGGTAAGCGTTACGAGGCGACTGGTTGTGGTTGGACAGTGGGATGCTCGCTGCCATGTGACCGAGAATCATGTGGGGATGAATCTCGCAGTGCGTGTGTGCAGGCGTGACCTCGTCAGGGAACATCGCAAGGCGCACGACCTCGGACTCATTGGGATCAATGTACTCGATACAGGACATCACCCAGTCGTTCCAATTGTCTGAGGCGGGACGGGGGAGGAGCTTGCCGTTCTCGACACGGAACACGGGACGCACCAGCCGACCAGCGTCGGTCTCAATAATGATCCTGTTCTCCAGGATATTCCAGGCGACAGAGATATGGGGGTGGATGCGCGCACTCCACTTCGCCTTCTTGAGCTCGCGATGGACGGACTCGGGCGTGTTGGTGTAGGCGACGATGACTCCGTTGATGATAATAGCGACGGCGCCGGTAGTCCAGATATCCTCTAGCCAGACAATACCCCCGATCTCTTTGAGGATGTTGAGAACAATGAAGGACGGGACGTGATTCGAGATGCTGGACATCAGGCTCATGGTCTTGACAATACCAACCGAATGACCCTCTGGAGTCTCGACGGGGCAGACGAAGCCCCACGACGAGCCATTCAGCTTGCGGGGAGCCAGTAGCTTGCCCGACTTCTCTACCGGCGTCTGGATACGGCGCACATGTGAGAGCGTGGCGTTGTAGGACAGGCGGTTCAGCACCTGCGACACGCCCGACTTGGTGGCGTTCGAGAGGGACGTGGAATTGGATGTGCCAAGACCCTGGACAGTGAAGTTGCCCGTGGCAAGAGCCTGCTTCAGCTTGCCCTCGATGGACGAGACCTTGAGAATCTTGTAGAGATTGGAGAGAACCAAGACGTCCAGGACCCGGCCCGACCGCTTCCAGTTATCGTTGTTGATTTCATGGACGAACTTGGACCGAATATCCTTGCACACCTTCTGGAACAGCTGGCGGAAGAGATGAGTGAGCAGCGACCCCGTGGTCACTACGCGCTTATTCGGGTAAGCGTCGCGGTCATCCTGAGGCAGCTCGCCCTTCGCCGTCTTCAGGAGCTTATGCACCATGCTGACGATGATCTTGACCTTGCGGGCAATAATCACGTTGGGCGGAGGGTTCTCGCCCGACAGACTGACGTGTGGAAGGAACTCGGTAAGCAGGAGCGCCCGAACGTGGGGCGTCTTGTCCTCGGCAGCGGGAGGATACTGCAGATTGCGCGACAAGTACTCTACTGCCTGGTCTTGGGTAAAGACCTCCAGATCCGCACACTCCTTGAAGGACGCCGCCAGGTAATCCTCGTCGGCGCCCGCGAGAAGATCATACACCTGCTTGTCCTTGGTAATCCCCAGTGCTCTGAAGAACACCATGATGGAAATGTCCTCGCGGAAACGAGGGAGGCAGACGTTCAGGGGGTAGCCGAGACCGTTGAACTTGCTAGAAATGCGAATCTCCAGCTTTTTGGGGGGTAGAGTGAAGCTCTCATGGAGCGACTTCATCTCCACCGCATGGGTATGCTTGGTCGTGGTCTTCTTGTTGAGAAACACCATGATACGGTTGTCGGCCACCTTCTCCTGCGAGAGAATGGTGCGCTCGCCGCCGTGGATGATGAAGTAGCCCAGGGGATCGTGGGGGCACTCACCCATCTCCTCCATCGTCATCGGGTAATCCTTGAGCACGCAGAGGGATGACCCAAGCATCACAGGGATCTTGCCGAGAGAGATGCCCTCAAACACCTTGCTCTCCTCATGGATCTCGGTGAGGTCGGGACCGCTGTAGGTTCGGACCTTTAGAGTGATATCCACAAACATCTGGGCAGCGTAGGTGAAGTTGCGGATACGAGCCTCGTAGGGCAGCATCTGCTTCAGCCGACCTGTTGCCTCCTGGATGCGGGGCTTGAGATAGCTGACATTATCAAAGGACAGCCGAAACTCGTACTTGTACTTCTTGGTCACCTCGTCTTGGTCGTGCCAGACCACGATCGGCGGCGTGGAACGAAGGATAAGGGGTAACTTGTTATACAGGAAGTCCTCGAAGGGTTCAATCTGGGACTCGGAGAACCGTGCCACACCCTTCTGGAAATACACACGAATAGCGTCCATGATGTGTTCTTGTATTACACTGGTTCGCCGTAAGAGATTATATCCGTTTTTAGAATAAGAAGAATGTCCCTGACAAACACCGAGTTTGCCTCCCCTGGCGATAAGATCACCATTATCAAGGAGGGTAGTGATCCCGCCTTTAACGGCTCGGATAAGTCGGTGCGCGTAAGCCAGATTACCCAGCCGACGAATCCAGTAGGCATGCCGTGGGGACCGGGTGTCAAAGGCGGTCGTCGTCGCGGAACGAAGACATATCCCCGCGGTATTCTTCGCAAAACGGCACGTGTTGTAGCCACTCGTAATCCGTCTAAGGCCCCACCGACACGCAAGCGGACGGTGAGCATTGCAACCGACAAGGGCGTGGAGAAGATGCGTCGCACTGCCCGCAACAAGGCATACAATACGGATATCGGGACAATCCGTAAGAAGCTCGTGGAGAAGAAAATCATCTCGGCGTCTAAGAAGACAATTCCCCCTGCGGTTCTTCGTACGCTCTATGCCGATTCGGTTGGAGCAGGACTTCTTTCTTAATTCGTCTATATAATGACCATGCGTTGGGGGCCCCTTGGATGGGCAACACTTCACTCTATAGCGGCTGCATACCCCGATGAACCATCTTCTTACGAACTAGAACTCCTTGGACGTTGGTTTCGTTCGTTTAAAGATACGATTCTCTGTCCATCGTGCTCCAAGCATTTTTCTGACACAATTGATGATTATACGCGCAAGTTTCCTAGTTGGATGTCAAGTCGGCGAGGCGTAGTGGAGTTTGTTCTTCGCGCACACAACACCGTGAATGCGCGCACATACAAACCCATCTATACTCTAGAAGCCAGCGTAGCTGAATTGCAGAGGATCGTTCCAGAAACTATTATTGGTCAGAAACGTCAGGAGTATATTCTGTACATCCGCGCTGACTGGATGAAGAACATGACTCTTGCGGGAGTGTCGAGTGCCCCTAAACTTCGCGAGCTCCTGACGATCGAAGAGAACTACTGGTCTCGTCGGCCCTTTCAATGGGCTGATCTTCTAAAATTCAAAGGAGTTGCATTTCAGCCCCTAGTTGAACAAATGAGCGTTCTAGGGAGCACACCAAACATTCCGAAAATCATAGCACCGGCACGGGGATATTCTCTTCCAAAGGCTGGAAAGATTGGACGGTTGTCAGCTCTGCGCTAGGCACCGAAATCAACGGCTCGCTTTCCCACATGTAGGAACGCATCCACGGAATCCGTGTATCCGTCTCTTCACTATACATTTCATCAGGATACACTTGCTTACCCCCTACCCGGTGAAGCGATGCCTTAGGCAGAATGAACTGCAGCTGTTTGGTGATATTGAACACTGGAGGACTTACCTTCCATGCCGGAGACAGTTCTGGGAAGCGCAGAATCTGCTTGACGAGAGGAGCTTCGGACAATGGATACACCCAGTTCCAGTCAGGACATACGTTCTCGCTGAAGTAGCGGTATGTCCAGTGAAACGTCGTCCAAAAAGCCTTGACGACAAAGTCAGTGTCGTCTGATCCGTCCAGAATATGCAGATTGTAGCGAGTTTCTAGATGGGCACCGTCGGGACTCACAACCGAAAGTTCTGCGGGTTTCTGCCGGGTGATCATTGCCTTGCGATACACTGGAAACTCCTGCTTGCCCGCACATTCTAGGAACGTCCGCCGACCCGCAGCTGTGAGGAGATCAGGTTTCCCACACACATCATAAATCTTGAGCGCGCGGTCATGTCCGCCTTCGCGGAGAGAAAACATCCCGAGACATGGCATGAAATCGTTGCCGAAACAGAGCACGCACAGAGCAACGTATTGGGGGGCGGGAAGAGGCAGAGCTCCTGACAGGGATTGAATGGAGAGCGCAGAGAATCCCTCTCCAACCTTGCCCCCAAATGTCTGGTTCTCGCGGAGGAGATGGACGTGTGGGTGGTAGAGAGATAGCAGAATAAGATCAGCATCCAGGCCGTAGATATATACATCTTTTTCAGATCGAGTCTTGAGCCACTGGAAGATTTTGTGCTCGCCCTCGCCCGGTTCCTCCGTAGAACTCATGATGACATACGGAAACCTCGCACGAATCGCCTGGTCTAGTTCCTTCATGAACGGTGTTCCCGGCGAAATCTGGTTGCGGTCAAAGACACCCGCCTCCCCGATCTTGAAACGACGGTAGCGCTGCTGCACAATCTTGCCGTAAGGAACGAGACCGTCCATGGCGATATATAGCGTGGTCGGCTGGCACGTCTTATCTAGGAAGTGCTGAAGTGCCTCCACGATACTCGCAACGGGGCGGGTATCGTCAAGGTATGTGTGAATGAACGCATTGAAATCCAGGGCGCAAATAGCAGGCTGGAGATGGATTCGCACCTGGCTGACTATATGTTTATTCCTGCGGATCAGGGATGCGAAAAAGTACGGAATACCCATCTTGTCTATATAATTTGTCTTGGCTGAAAACAAGAATGAAGGGAGGACAGCAGTTGGTTTCAAGCGCGACAAACTTTGTGACGGCGTGGTGGTGCTACATTGCCGCGGGACTGGCGGTACTGTTTGCCATCCTGTATTACTCCAAGCCAACGCAGACGGTGACAGTCAAGAAGGAGAAGATGTGTGGATCGTGTCCGAACAAGAAGGCGGGAGGCGGATGGCTGTAAAAACGAGTTCGTAAAATGCTTGGCGGATCAAGAGACAACTCCAATATGACGCGTATCGCAGGTGTTCTACAGCTCACCAGCAAGACGCGTTACGGCATGACCGGACGCAATGTCCCCATGTATCTCTTTAGCCCCTTAAACGTTGAATTTCCGCAAATGGTCGTGGCTTCTACCCATCGCGATCTCAAGAAGAACATTCTGGTCGTGGCTGAAAAGATCAGCGACGAGAAGATCCCTCGCGGACAGATCGTCTCGGTTCTCGGAACGTGTGGCGATCCTTTGGCCGAGCGCAAGGCGATTCACGTAGCCTATTCCCCTGAAGACTGGACGCGTTTCCCTGCCATTGTGGAACCCTCGGTGTTTCGCACGGTTCTAGATGTTCCCACGATCAACATTGATCCCCCTGGATGCGTGGATATTGACGACTGCATCTCTATCTGGAACGATATGGATATTACGAAAGTCGCGATCACAATCGCCGATGTAGCGGAATGGGTACGTGCGAATCCGTGGATGGCTTATGCCCAGAATATCGGGCAATCCCTGTACGACGGGGGAGCTTCTGTCCGGTCTATGTTTCCCAAGACTCTGGAGGGGCGGATGTCTCTCCTGCCGGGCGAGAAGCGCCTGGGATATGCCCTGATCTTCGACTGGGTTGGCGAAGTACAGAACGCCCACTTCAAGGAGGTGACGATTGTGAATAAGAAGACTTATACGTACGACAATTGCCAACTAGCGACCGAGATTCCCATGGATACTCTGCGCGCGATCTGTGAGCATCTGGCAGATCGCTTCCCGATTCTGGATCCCCACGACTGGGTAGCCGAACTGATGATCTTCTACAACAAGCAGATGGCAGAGCATCTGGTGACACTGGGTAAGGGCCTGCTGCGCCATCATACCGCCCCCGACGCAGAAAAGCTGGACAAGTACGTCACTCTCGGATTGAATGCTCGGATGTTCGCGTATGCCGCCGCGACCTACGAGAACGTGTCGGGCGATGTCCAGCACTGGGGCTTCCAGACGCGATACTGCCACGGCTCGTCTCCGATTCGGCGGTGGGCGGATGTAGTGAATCAAATGGCGATGAAGGGAATGGCAGTCCCCGATGCTCGGGATGACTGCAATCGCCTGCAGAAGTTTGCAAAGAAGCATGCGCGCGACCTGGCGTTCCTGGATATCCTCCAGCGCCGACCAGAGGATATTCATGGAGTGGTCGTGTCGGATACCCGTATCTATATTCCTGACTGGGAGCGCATGATTACGAGTCCCAACACATTTCCTGAAGGAACGCCTGTGAATGTGCGATACTTCCTGGACATGCAGCGACCGACCTGGAAGCAGCGTCTGGTCTTTCACGTGACTCCTACAAAAACGGATTAAGACGACCCTGCAACCCGAAACATCAATAACACAAGATGACGCACTTTCCCGTACTCTCCGTCCACTTCAACAGCGACGACTATCCCTACGACTATCATCTGGCCATCTGGAAGAACGAGGGGCTGGGGACATGCCTCTTCTACATTCTCGAGGACAATATTCCATCACACTTTGACCAGTTCTTGACGATTGGTCAGACCCTACGTTGGATCCACACGGGCAAGGCAGATGCGAACTATACCTGGGACGATATTGACTTCTTCAGCGGCTCAGATGTCCAGAAGAAGTGTGTTCTGGATATGCGGTGGGAGGAGCTGCTGGATTCAGGAATGGCATCGCCTCTCCCCCTCATGATGACTATTCGCTTCCCTGGGCGGAGGAACACTTCTTCAAAAGAGATCGAGTTTGTCAGCCGCAAGATTGGCTGCTCCATTTAGATGTCTCATCTAAAAATAGGTGAGTTTAATGTCTTTTTGTTCAGGGAAAAGGATAGACTGGAGTATATTTTACAAACCCGCTCCAAAATCCGTCCGTGTAGGGGATCTCACCTTTATGGATAGAGACCACGAGACATCTGTAAATGTAGTCTGTTTCCCAGACACGGGGAACCTGTTTATGTCTGGGAGGTTTGCTCCGGCGAACACAACGATAGGCGAAACTCTGAACTGGTTTGTTGGCGATGAGATATACGAAATTGATCTGGAAGAGCTGTATTTCAGAAATGCGGTGTTCGCTGAACGTCCAGCCAAGCCTTGGGAGCGGAGAGCATTTTTCATGGGACACTGGAAGCACTATGCCAAAACTGGGGTATATGCCCGAGCCGTTATTCGGTTAGCTGACGAAGGTTCCAATGAACTTTAAAAACGGATTTGAGACTCGGAGGTATCTACAACAGACTAATACAATGAACACTCCTCCCTCCTTCAGACTTCAACGAACACAACGTATGCACGCAGGTCGCCGCCTGAGTTTCTCTGAGCGCAATAATCCGCCGGAAGCACCTGAACTCGACAGCGATTTCAGCGAGAATGATTACGCAATCGCCAACTTTGAGGATATGAACGACGACGACGATATTCATGTCCGATGGTCGGTGGAGCATCAGCGGGCGTACATGTACTCAAGACTAGATCGTCCGACTCAGTGGGTTCAGGATCACTGGACGCTTCGGAAGACGATTGAGGTAGGGCTCGGATACTCGTGGTCTTCCGATGAGGCATTTGATATCAGCGACATGCCTAGTAACTTCGTAATCATCCATCGCGAGATCCCTGATGACGATGGGACTCCGACAATGGAACATTTGGATCCTTATACTCCTAACGATGCTGCCCGTATCAATGATATCTTGGATTATCCGATGTCCTCTCCAGCCGCCAACAAGATTATGTACATATTCTCGGTGCGTTAGTATAATAGCACAGCAGGAATATGTCGGTTGATAATGCCCCCTCAATCCCTCAAATGAAGAGGGATATACAGGATGCACGTATTGAACTCAATTCCAGGGACCCGCCAGGGACGAGTTATGATTTGGTGGATATGTTGGATGGCAAGCTTACAAATTACATATCCGATCTCAGGAAGGATGACCCAGAATACGAAAAGAAGATCAAGTATTTTAAGGGATTGTTATCGTCGGGAATGTTGCCCAATGCTGTAGCAGCATTTGAACGGAAGGAGCATGGGACAATAAACCTACCTACACGCATGACACAGCCTGGTGGAAAAAAGAAGAAAACCCGTGGTAAAGGAATACGGTCCAGGCGCACGCGGCGCGTTACGCGTCGCCGACACTAGAGTCGCAGGTAGAGCGAATCGGGAACCACCAGACCCCGCACTAAGTCCTGGCGGACTTCGCGGAGAATCTCCAGAACCTCAAGATTTTTGGTGATGGTGGCCAGGGTGACCCACTCATCCACGATGTTGGCTGTTTTCAGGATCGCCTTCATGAAATTGCCTTCGTAGATCTCGTACTGCGCGCACAGAACCCCCATCTCCTCCCCACCCATCCACCGGAACACGACTTCGGGCCAGTAGTTGTGGATGCCCCAGTACTCTGGCTGACTTTTTGGATTCTCTTCGGCATACAGCGTTTGGGCAGCGATATGAACAGCTAGCAGTGCGTTCTTGAGCGTATCGGGGACCCTCAGCGAATCTACCGTGATCGGCTCCTCCGTCTTCTCGCCCTCCACGAAACACGAGAGCAGCGCCACCAACTCTGCCCTTGGAAGATTGAACCCCTGCTTGAACATCGCCGACATCACCAGAGGATTTCCCTCGTTGATTTCGGAGGCTAGGACACCCAGCTCCGTCAGTGTCTCTCCCTCCGCATACCCGAGCCGCTGGAGATTCGCTAGGAACGGGACTTCTACCTTTTGCAGGACCGCCAGCTTCTCACGCAGGAGAACGAGGTAATCCTGCGTCTTCTTATACTCGCGATACCGCTTCCACCCCTCTTCCCACTTGGGACCCACATGTTTGTTCTTCCAGCTGTCCAGACCCTGCTGCGCCTTCTTCCGCTCCGCATTCTGCGTCATCTTGATCGTCGTCTCAAATGCGTCGCGCTTCTCAAACTCGGCGAGATCCAGACCCTCATACTGCATCTTGATCGTTTCCAGCTCGGCTGTCTTGGACTCAATCTCCATCTGGCGCTGAACATACCAGTACGACTGCTTCACTAGTCCCAGCCAGCCAACCTTTCCCTGCTGCAGACACTTCAAGAGGAAGTCGTAGTGGAAATCCATCCGCGACTCCAGAGACTGCTGCTGTCCCTTCATCATCGCCTGCACATCCTCCAGCGTCTCGGGCTTGCGGTCAGGGAGGTAATACACGAACCCGCGCGTATCCTTGCCACGCCGCCCTGCACGACCCGCCATCTGGATATACTCATCCGTTCGGAGCATCCGCAGTCCCTCGACAGCATCGTCATACTTACGGTAACTGGTGAAGACCACTGTCTTGGTCGGCATGTTGATCCCGACCGCAAACGTCTCCGTCGCAAACAGAATTTTTAGGAGACCGCGAGAGAAGAGAACTTCCACGATCTCCTTGAGAATCGGAAGCAGTCCGCTATGATGGAATGCCACACCCTTGACAAGGAGGGACATCAGGGCATTGTACTGCGGAAGCATCTCCAGACCAGGGTAGCGGTGTAGATGGAAGCGCACGATCTTCTGGATGGCTGCGCCCTCCGTCGCATCAATCAAGGTATCGCTCACCTTGGCAGCGTACTGCTCACACATCTTGCGCGAGAACACGAAGAACATAGCGGGAAGCTTCTCTTCCACCCTGAGCATCTCCACCATATTATTCATTTGGTGAAGGAAGCTGTCGGATCGGAGTTCGCGAACCACCGACGGATCGTCAGCTGCCCGAGCCTTGACTGCATCCGAGTGCCTGCGAGTGGCATCATCTACGCTTTTCAGGTAACGCAGATAATCAGCATAAGCGGAGCGATGGAATACATCCTTTTCATCCATAACAAGATTCTTGAGTACGCGATGCTCAAGCGGAACAACCCTGTACTGCGTAGAGATCAAGTGCATTGGAACTTGTTTCATTTCACCGATCCACTGAGCAAAGACGTCTGGGCTGTCAATCGTAGCCGAGAGAAGCACAAGGCGGATCGACGGTGGCAGGAGGATCAGACACTCCTCCCACACCTTTCCACGCTCTGGATTGTTGAAGTAGTGAACCTCGTCGAAGACCACAGCATCAACACCGTCTAGAGACAGCGACGCGGTTGCGCCCACGCCCTCAGTGGATGACCCAATCTTGAACAGCAGATTGCGGAGGATCTCAGTAGTCATCACAACCACATCGGCCTGTGGCATGAATTTGACATCACCCGTCATGATGCCGACGGTGGCTGACGTAGCCCCCTGGGCGGAGTATAACTCTTTTAGGTCGTGGAACTTTTGATTGGACAGCGACTTGATAGGGGTGGTATAGAAGACGCGACCCCCGCGCTTCAGGGAATACTCGATCTGATACTCGCCCACCAGGGTCTTGCCACTGCCTGTCTTGGCAGTGACCAGAACATTCTCGCGGGCTTGGATAGCAGCTACTGCATGTTTCTGGAAAGGATCCAGAGGAAACGTATAAGACGTCTCGACCTCGGGAGCCTGGTTAATATCGCAAATCTTTAACATTCTTGTTCTGTCTCTGAAACAGGAACTAACGGGTCCGTTTTATCTAGCCGTGCGTATATATCCGCGCATCCGCTGTTTCAATGATGACATTGCACCAACGCAATCCGTACTTGTCCGTGGAATACACTGCGTAGCCTTTTTCTTCTAGAATAGCAATGTTATGGGTATTGGGATAGATATAGTTGATCAAGAGAAGTTGTCCGGCGAGGTGTTCGACTCTCTCGATACTGCATTCTGGGTCCTCCAAGAGCTGTATGAGCTCTTCCATTAGAATAGAGTAGAGGGCATTTTCTTACAGTAAGTCCCGCTCGAAAAGTAGTAGATGAAGTAGAACGGTCCCATCATGATGGCGGCAAGGATACCAAACAGCTTTTCACCGACCGAGCCAGTGTATCCGAAGCAGATGAGGGACATCACAAATCCAACGATTCCAAAAATCGTCCAGAGGGTTCCGAAGACCAGAAGCGCAAGACCGCCAACAGAGTTAAAAAGCGACTTACCAATCGACATCTTCGAACCGGTAGGGGGAGGAGTCGCGACAACCGGTGTCACGGGAGTAGCAGGATTGCCGGCACCGCTGTCCTTTGCCATCTTGTTGGCGATTGCATTGGACGGCTGGGGAGGAGGGAGATCGGTAGGAGGAGGACCCATCGGACGCTGGCTCATGTCTATATTATACTTTGGACCCAAAGATTTTCAAGCAGAGCGGAAGACACTTCGCGCCAGAGAGACAACATCCTCGTCGGCGATGTTGGCAATTGTCCGGGCAACATCACAGAGCCCGTCGTGGATATCCATCCACGCGTCATCATTCCAGGGTACCCTGGTGGTGCGCGGAGGGTTGCCTGGAAAGTTCTCAAGGAGAACACCGTCCTTCTTGCCCTTCATGAACATGTAGCAGCGGAGCTGAACGAAATCATACGCAGGCGGAACGGTCCAGAACCGCTTACGGTTCTTTGTCTCTACAACCTTGCCATCCTGCAGACCGTCCAGATAGCCGATGAGGCGGTAATCAGGGCACTCAAACTCTACAAATGTATTGCGATCGGTCACCTCCTTCCCTGTCTCGGCGGCATAGGTGTTCTCAGCCTTGTCCTCCAACTTGGTTCCACGGCGCTTCTGGATCTCGCTTGCCAAGACCTGATGCTCCTGGGTGCTCTCCACGTGCGCCACCACCTGGGGATTAGACGCAGCGGCGGCGACTGTCGTCTGCCCCGATACGATCTTAGCCACCACCTCCTTGAGAGCTTCGCTGACAGGGCGCTTACCTTCCAGCGTCTCCTGCACAACCTGCTGGATATGTGTTGTCTTGAACGTTTGAATTGCGCTCTCCATCTCCTTATCGGTCGTAGCCTTGCATGCGACATCTACCGAGTTCCACATAGCACGCATAGTGGCTGGGGATGCCTGATCGACAATTTCACGCTCGGTGCGGGCACCCATAGACTCCTTGACTCCCAGAATCATTGGCTTGAACTTTGGCAGTGTCGATAGAACCTTGAGGAGGATTTCATTTTTGGACTTGTATGGATTGCGACCGAGGATACCGGCAACTTCAGAGGCTGAGAAACGGGGCTTCATTTTAAACTACTTAGGAGTCTATCCGTAGATATGTTTAAGCATCCGTTTTCATAAAGAGTAATGATTCGACTTCACATGCTTGCTATTCCGCATACAGTCACCACGAACGAGTTCAGTCACTGTGCATTCACGGGGAAGGTTAAGCGCTTTGCCCCCATGATGCGTGCGCGTGGGTTTGAGGTGTTTCATTACGGCGTAGAGGGATCAGACTCAGGGGCTGATCGGGATATTCACTTGATGACGCGCGATGAGTGGGATATCTTTCGTGTCTTGTCATACAAGAAACTCCATCCAGATGTCAGCCACGATGAGGTTGTGCGAAGGCTGGAGGATCCTACGCAGTATATTGGAAACCTGGGAAACTGGGATACTCCGCTGTACCGAGAATTCAATCTTCGGCTAAAAGACTATCTCAAAGAGAACTATCGTTCAACTCAGACCGATATTGTCTGCCTACCGTTTGGACGTGCGCACGATGCGGCTCTAGAGGGTCTTAATGCGGTAGCAGTCGAGAGTGGAATCGGTTACCCCAACTCCTATTGTAACTATCGTATCTTTGAGAGCCATACGTGGATGCACACGATTCTTGCGAAGGAGAGCAAGAGTCCTCAGAATTACTGGTTCGTAGCTCCCAATTACTTTGATGTGTCTGAATGGGCGTTTTCTCCTACCCCACTCGCAAACACGGTAGGATTCTTTGGACGCATCAACGATGGCAAAGGCTGTCACCTCATTGTTGAAGTTGCCAGAAGAATGCCGCACGTCACGTTCTTCTTGTGCGGACAGGGTGATCCTACCCCCTATCTCAAGTGCCCCAATATTAAGTACAAGGCTCCTATCCACGGTGCCGAGCGATCGGACTATCTTGGACGTCTTTCTGCTCTCCTGGCACCGACGCAGTGGGTCGAGCCTTTTTGCGGAGTAGCCGTAGAAGCCCAATTGTGCGGGACACCGGTAGTCACTGGCGATTGGGGTGCGCAGACGGAGACGGTGGAACCCTTCAAGACGGGTCTTCATTGTCATACACTTGCCGACTACTGTCTGGGAATCCAGATGGCACTAGACGGAAAGTTTGATAGGATGTATATTCGTGAGCGTGCAGTATCGAAATACAGCTTGGAGGCAGTTGGAAAGTCATACGAGCATGCTTTGAAATCAATCATGGACGTACATAACGGAAAGAACGGATGGTACTCTGGAACATCACATCTTGCGTGTATAGCGCCGGCCTCGGCCCCGGCGCCGACCAGCGGGAACGATCTTCCGTGATGCCCTGAAAACTTTGACGCGCGGACGGGGAGCAGGAGGCGGCGAGGGTTCGGGGGTACGGAGTGTATCCTCATCTGACGACACGCTTAAGGTAGAATACGATGCAGGAACATCTGGGACTACATCGTGATGTTCTGAGATAAGTCCATAGTCTGCTTTGGTGATCACTGGTGTCTGTCCAGGCGGTAGTTGAACAGGCTTTAGAGCCAATATGTCATTCAGGAGAGACTGACGCACTTGTCCCGCCTTGCGCGTGCGAACCCTGCGTTTTACGTTATGTTTGCGCCGGCTTACCATTATTCAAGACACCGAAGAATTTCAAATTGACTGGATGAACTCCCACTGCAAGTATTCACAAATCTTCTTCCAAATTGTATCGTGCTGAATGAGCCGGTCCCGTGACTTCAACAGAGGGAAATGGACCTTGTACTCATCCAGCTCTAAGAGCTCCAGAAATTTATAAATGATATACGAATACGACAGGAAATTGCGGCGCTCGTCGGGGCAGTACAGCAGATACGGAGCCTGAACTTCCTGGAACATGGCGCGAATCTTGTCCTCGATCTCTGGAGTAATCGTCGGAGGAGGATTTCCATTCAAACGCGACAGAATATGAGCGGCGTGCTCATAGTATCGGTTACGCCCCAGCTTTTTTAAGATCTCGCGAATATTCTGCTCAGTCAAGAGAGCAATATTATCGATACGGCGCTTACGCAGCTCGCAGATAACTTCGTTCATCACATCTTCGGGGATCTCTGTACTCTCCTTGGCCTGGAACTGGTTGAGAATCTCATTGAGGTGATTCTGCTTCTTGTAGGCGTAATTATTGCGCTCCTTCGGGGGATCCCGGAAACTGGGGAAGTCTGAGACAACTAGGGAGTACTCTTCGGATCCGCACTTGGGGCAAACGAGGATACCTTCGGCTGTGATCTCTTCGCGCGGGATATTGCACGTGGCACAGTGCTCAGCCATCTTCTTGATATACTCGGCATTCTCCGATACGTTGAGACCGTTGGACAGACCACGACGAGATAGGTACTCATCAAACATCCGCTTCTTGGATGGTCCAATGGCTGTCTCGGTCGCCGAGAACAGCTTATCGAAGGTGCCACACTCAATCTTTGTAACTGTCTTCTTTACTGTCTGTGCATAGTAGTCCAACATGATATCCCCCGATTCCAAGTAGTATGACCGAATATCTGTCTTTTCTTCTGCGTTAGAAATCTCAGTCCGTAGTGTATCTAGCTGGGCAGACAGTTTAGTGTTCTGCATAACATCCTCAAACTTGAACGGATCGAACGGTCGTTCAAGCTGTGTCTCTAGCTGCTTTAGATCGGCGCGCATTTTAACGAGACTACTTTCAGATGACTTCTCCTGGAGCTCTCCCACATACTTCTCATGTAACGAATCAAGAGTCCCCATTGGGTCTTTTGATTTGTTGGAACTTACCTCACGCGCCTTTTTCACCTTGAATACATCAGATGACATTGTTGTTGTTCTTCTCTAAGAGTTCGTAAGTTGTTATTTGCTTCGGCGCGTCGCCAGTCCAAAAAATAACGCAAGGAATGCAATCCCCAGAAGGATTACAGGACCCGAGTCGTACTTCACCAGAACATCGCCGTCAAACTTTTCTTTCTTTAACTTGGCATCTTCCGCGGCCTCCTTCTTTTTGCGTGCCTCTTCTGTCTTATCAAACCCGTTCTTCCACTCGGCATACGACTTGACCGCCGCTGCCTCGCGAGCCGCCTGATTATCAGCTTCCTTGCATCCGCGCAGATTGAATTCCAGAGAGGGCGTGATAAAACGCGTCTCGTCGCCACTATCGGCACCACTGACAATATTGGTCGTCGTGCAGGTGTATGCCTTGCACTTGGGGACACCGTCGAGAACCATTCCATTCATGATTTTCAGGGGATTCAGAGCCGCGATATCACCACCAGCTCCAGGAATCAGACCATCAAAACCGCTGCCTTCGACCGCACTGGCAAAACTATCGCCAAGAATACCCGCTGCATCGTCCATTCCAAGCTTGTTATTGACCCATGTGTAACGCTGCACAAGTCCTCCACCAGGAGCCTTGCACAGACCTCCCGTATCGCGAAAAAATTGGTTTCCAGTTTTCGGTCCGCGAACGAGACGATCTACATATGTCCGAATAGCGCCGACGTTGGTAAAAATCTGGTCAATGTTACCAGAATCTCCTACTCCTAGGCTCTTAGGAGACTGGATAGTCTGGAGGTAATCAAAGGATGGACCCAAGACAACGTCCATACCAGAATTCACAGCCTTGATTGGATTGTCATTTGCGGCTGCAATTGAATCTTGGATACCGCTCCACATTATTCTTTTGGGGTAGAAGCAAATTTTGCGAGCTGTTCCTTGTACGAATTGTTTGTCATGATGCACGGACGCTGACGTCCCATCGTATCCACCACCCGCTCAATTGGAATCCTGAACTTCCTGGAAATATAGGCAGCAGCCAGCGTTGCTGAGCGGTTCATCCCTGCCTGGCAATGGACAAACACATTGCGACATCCAGGATCCTGGAGAAACCTATCCATTGCCTTCTCAAACTGCTCGTAGTGTGCGGCTAGGATAGGATATCCCTCAATATCAGGAGCATCCAGGCACACATAGTTTGGACCCATATATCTCTTTGCCCAGAGGGGACAAGCGCTCTCATCTGCACAATTAATGACGTGTGTAATGCCCCTTACCGCAACAAAGATGGGGTTCAGATAAAAGCCGGCACCAACCATTATCCGATTAAACGGAGTTGCTGACGGATCACTAATGAACCCACGAGACGACGAGCGATACTTACTCAAGATCTTTTCAATCTCAGCCATGTTGTTTCTTTACGATACAATTGTTAGACTCATTTTTACTTGGCCTTCGAAAACCAAGAAGGGCAGCACTTCTTTACCTCAGCCAGTGCAACTCCCGCGATCTTACCCGCCTCAGCCTTCACGAGCTTGACGACCTCTACGACATAGGGAAGTGTCACATCACACCATCCGGCAAGGTCTGCCTTCTGCTGCTCGGATAGCGGGGACTCGCGAATCGCCTTCTTGACCTCCTCCACAATGAATTTCGCCTTGTCCTCATCCGAGCGATCGGCGAGGATCTCAACCTCCGCGATTGTCTTGAGCACAAACTTCAGCAGATCAGACTTGTTGGCGAAATCTACGACGGCAGCCTTGACAGCCTCGGTCGCGGAAGGGGCAGGAGCGGGACATGGGCACGCGCATGGGGCATTGGGCGATGGGCAGGAGGGGCATTGGCATGGGACGGGAACGGCTACGGCTACGGGCTCCGACATGTTTTATACTTAAACACGAGACATTGTCTCTAAGCAGCTTACTCCTTCTTCTTCTCCTCCTCCTCACTATCCTCGTCATCAGGATCAGGGGACTGACCTCCCCGCTTAGACTTGCCATGCTTCACCTTGACGGGCTTGCCGTTCTTGATCGTCCAGCGGTGTCCCGTCTTCTTCTCCCACTTACGCAGGGTGCCCTTCTGCTTCGCCAGAGCGGACTTGCGGGCTGAGACGATACGGCCATACTTGTTGTACTTCAGCTGCTTCTTGGTCAGGCCACCGGGCGTGTGGTGGGCAAGCCCGTGCATGACCGAGGCGCGAGAACCAACCGCGCGGACGTGAGCTCCTCCTGTGGCAATTTCGTCAGACATTTATACTGTTCCTACAAATTATTGCTTGATGGAGGTAGCTACATCTTGGTCGGACAGAATCACCTCGTGAGGGAGGACGAGGTAGAGCACGCTACTGAAAAACGCAGACATCCGGTTGTCCAAAACAATGCTCCGGATCTTGTCGTTGCTTGCAAGGGTGGAGAGCAGGCGGGACAGCAGGGCAGGTTTCTCAAGGGTCTTACGAGCACTCTTGACTTCTACGCGACACGAATCCCCGTCCCAGTAACACAGAGACGACGACTTGCAGTCTGCGGCTCCCTGACTGCGACATGGCTTCCTGAGTTTCTTGTAAAAGCTCGGGATATCTGTGGCTGTCGAAACACGAACAGCATCGCCAAACCAGTCTGCCAGTTGCTCTCGCAGCTTGTCTAGATTATGCTTGGGATCGGCTAGGAGATCTCGCATAGTGCTACGTCCCGGATCTTGAAGATCGCGGGAGAGCTGGTAGAGCAGGAAATCAAAGACTTCGGCCTCGTAGGTGACTGCACGAGACGCTTTCACCGACTCGGAATCGGGAACAACGCTCACCAAGGTATCTTCATCTTCGGCACTCACCGTTTGAATGATTTCGGCGGGGCTGCTGTCTAGGATCTCCGATCCTCCACTGACTGGAACGCGGAGTCCAGAGCGTGTGATCAGCTCAACTTCCTCTTTATTGGTGTTTGTGAGTTCGTGTCCATACTCGTATCCCGGATGAATCTCAGCGAGCTGGGACAGGTACGCAATCATCTTGTACTTTTCCGGGTAGTCGGCAGGACGAACGTCAGAATATCCTTTCAGACGAGGACCATAGATCATACCTGCAGGTGGGATCTGCGACGTAGGACGGAAGGGCACAATAATTTGACCAGGGATCATGAACGCCTGTGCGCGCTCGTAGGGATCCAGGATCACACGAATATCTCCGGGCGACTTGCGTAGCTTTTCCTGAATGAATGCGTCTGCATTCTCAATTGTTGGAATTACTCCCTGACCACATGCCGTCTCTCGCACCTCTTCTAGCCGCTCGCGTACCTTCTTCTCAAATGGAGGCTGGGCGATATTGGCATTATACACGGGCTTTCGCTTGCTGTGCGATACGTGGCATAGGTAATCTGCCGATCCATTTGGATAGACCACAACAGCAATTGCCCGATCACGCCGGAGAATAGTATTGGTGTTCATGAAGCATTCGGTTGTGGGGGGTCCTTCGGGATTGACAAAGAGAACATATGCCCAACACTCGCTTACATGGCATGCATACTCAAGCTCCTGGAGTGCCGAAAGCGTTCCATCATCAAAAGCCTTGTCAATGGATGCTACGCGCGCTGCCACCTTATCCGAGTGTCCCTCAATGGTATGCGCCACATCTTCACGGTTCCACGAACGGAAGAAGGAGCAGCGAATCGTGGCTTCAGGGTTCTTGAGCGGTCCTTCAATTGTGATTGGTTTCTTGGAGTTCAAGACATCGGGAAGAGTTGTTGCAGCATGTCCCATTCCCAGACGGAAAAACCCAGCACGGTTGGACTGAATGCGATCCTTAGCATCCTTGAACACCTTGTAATCCACAGAAATACCCGTGGCGCGCAGAATATCAGGAGGAATGTACGCCAGACGCTTCTCAGAGGGGTTCTTTGAGAGACCGAGAATATAGAATGCTTCTACAGATGTCATATCCGTCTTATCCTTGATCTTCTTCTGGGGCGTCGCATAACAGCAGGGGATCTGCTTGCCATTCTTCTTGGATTTGTAAGCAATCAGACCCGCATACACGTGCTTGCCGTTTCGCTGGAGAACTGGATATTCGGTAATTGACTGAGTAGCCTCCTCGGTCGCATCGCTTGACCGGATCTTTCCGTGGCAGACTGGGCACTTTCCATCAGCCTCGTCTAGCTGATCCTTGGTCAAAGGAATACGATCAACAGTACACCAGTACTCTGGGCAAATCACTAGACCGTCGGGGTCTGTTACCTCATGCGCACGGTCTTCGGCTGACGCATACGGCGTTCCCTTCAGTTCAGTCGCACGGTCCTTGGGCAGAATGATTGGCTGCTTGTGCTTCTCGCACTTCTGCAGGATGGATGGATCATCAGGGTCGTACGTGTCAGGGTCAAAACCACGGAGCTCGGTGATAATATAATTTTTCAGGGTGGTGGTGACACCAGTCGCTTTAATGGTTTTGGCCTTCTTGGCTGCTGCTTCGGGGGCAGCTGCTGGAGCTACAATACGAGGACCCCCCGTGAGCGCAGCTGCAGCTGCAAAGATATCGTCATCGTCATCATCATCGGCTTTTACATGAGCCCTCTCGGCACGCACTGGAATTGAAGCGACTACGGCTTCCGATGTCTCGCGTCGCTGCGGACATACGTCGTCAAGCTTCTGAATGTTCGGGTGCATCAAGATATGGCGGAGAGAGCTGGCATAGACGGTTAGACGATCTACATCATTCGCATGGCTCATAAGGGTGTTCTTGGCCGTGAAGTAGAACTGCGGCATGTTCACCATCTTGCGATCCAGGAGTTCGGGATGCAGACTGATCTCCGCCTTGACCCTGGCTAGGATAGCGGCGGCTTCCTTTTCGGGTGTTCCAGGGATACGATCCATGACATCGGCAAGGGACGGATTAGGCATATCGGTGAGCAACTGGACAATCGCGAGTTCGTCGGCGGTCATTCCGATATCGTTGGTCTGGTCTGCGCGCAGGAAGTTGAACTTCAGCTTCTCAGGTTCCGAGAGCTCAAAGAGTCCGCGCAGGCAATCCAGCCGACGGAGATCAGCTTCCGCAAGTTCGGAAGCGTACCGAAGCTCTACCGTCGTATCTTGAACAACCCATCGCTCGTCAGCATAATCTAGAGGATCCACGAAGGTGGCAAGACCGTCAATGGAAAGCAGAAACTCTTTTGCTGTCTTCAGGAGATCGGGTGCATTGAATGTCTTCTCATCTTCGTGGCGCGAACACGAGACCACCAGCTCAGTAGAGGTCATGGTGATACGATCAAATGACTCGCGCGAATCTCCCCGATAAAAGACGAGAGCAGGCTTGCTCTTGTTCGGCTTGGTTTTGAGCCACCAGTGTGCCCACCGACGCAGATCCAGAAAGGGTTTCTTACGCGAATCGTTGGTAAAAAACTTGTGCCGCGCCTGTTCTAGGCGGCTAGTGAAAAGGCTGACCACGGGCGTCTCTTCGCTCACCGTTGTTCCGTAAAAGATCTGCTCAAACTTGTTGCGCACCGATCCCCCGATTCGAGTCTTCACCAGCGGAAGCTTCCAGCGGATAGACTGGACAGATGACGTATCAGGACGTGGAGCACCCAGATCAGAAATGACACGCACGATCTTATCTTGAGTTTCCGTCTGCCTCAGAATTTCTGCCGAGACCAAAATGGGAGTCGCCGCCGAATAGCGAGGGAAATACACTAGCTGACGCTTGGAGGGCGTTCCCTCGGTAATAGGTACGACCCGGAAATGAACAGGATTGGAATGGAGAGTCTTAAACAGCATTTTTTGATCAACGGCTACGAGGGCAGAAGGAGGCAGGTGCTCGGGATCCTCTGCGTTGTCCATGGGAAGAACCCACGACCGGTCTTCGGGAAGACCTAGGATACGGTACTCCTTGAATGAGTCTTTGACAGCCGGATCAATCGACATCCAGTCTGTTTTCGTGATCTCTCCCTGGAACGAGAGCGGAGGCTGGCGGAGAGTATTGTACTGCTCCAGCGCCTTACGTATCGGCTTACCTTCTGCCGACATACGCAGAAAAAGGTTCTCCCATCGACGAGAGTCGGCAGCATAGTAATCCCCTGGAAACTCCTCTTGGACATAAATGCGCAGGCGGTCAGGATGCAGTCCCGCAATCTTTCCAATTTTGGTCTTGACGGTTTCAATGGTATCGTCTGTAAAGAATGTCATGGCCAACGAAAATTCATCTGGCCTTTCGACTTGCAGAGTTACCTCCTCTGACATTATTTCCTATCGTCTAAAATTAATGCAACAGTCTATCAGCGGGAAGGGACCAGCCGTAGATTCAAGTATGCTACTCGCATCAAAGCGTAAGGCGCTCCTCAAAAGCGCGGAAGCAAGCTATGTGAATGATCCTAAAAAGATGCTGATTAAGACCACTCAGCAGCTTCAGGATCGCGAACAGTGCGGACAGGCGTGCTTAGATATAACTCGCGTGACAAATGATGTCCCGACTATTACCAACCTACAGGGATCGTATGAGAATTCTCCACCATCGTCTAACCCTACCATTGCCACACTGACGTGGAATGAGTCAAATGTATTCAGCCGCAGCATTATTGTTCGCGACAATTCGCTCGCGGATGTCACAAGTACCGCACTCACCAGTCTTCTACCTGGTTATGCCGTGGTCACATACCAGTCAGCTGATCCGTATGGAAGTTACTACGTTACTATTACGGTGAATAATGCGAAGGCGAGTGCTAGCGCCCAGATTACGTTCAGTGTCAGCTGCTTCCTTGGACGCGTAGAGCTCCAGACTCGTGATGGTCTTCTGGCGGCAGAGAAGGTTGGCCTGGGCACCGAGATGCTCCAGCCCGATGGATCCTACAGTAAGGTTGTGCAGGTCAAGAAGACAACGGTTACTTCCCAGTCTGCGAACAAGGACTCTCGCCTCTTTGCGGATGACACTGAGAAGCTGGTGGTCACATCGTGGCACAAGATTCGGTTTCCCGATGAACTGGTTGAGACCAAGGCCGATGAGCACCCGCGCCTGCACGAGATTACTCAGGAGTATCCTTTCGACGTCTTCCACTTCCAGCTTGAGAAGTTTGCCCATAAGATCTTGGTGTCTGATACTGGAATTGTCAGCGAGAGCTTTATCCCGATCAATCCCAGCGAGTAAAGCTTTTAAGACGTGAAAGAGTATATTTATAATGAAACTTCTCGTTATCAATCTTCCCGAACACACTGAACGATTGCAATCCTTTCAAGAGAATTGGAATTGGTTAGGGGATATAGAGGTTGTACCCGGGGTTCGGCATGACATACCGCATTCTGGTTGTGGGCTAGCGCATGTCAATGCTGTTCGTAGAGGTCTAGCTCAATCCGAGGTATGTCTCGTCTTTGAAGATGATGCCCGGTTTGATGGAGATCGCGACGAACTTCTGAAAATACTCAAGACACTTCCAGACTCTTCATCTCAGTGGGATGCGGTTGTTCTGGGAGTGGAAGGTGACGGAGCAAGGCGCGACTCGGTAAGTGCGGTGCGAGTTCATCCTCTCTGTCTCCAACTATCACCATCTGAAATCCCTAGTCAAACGCATGTGGTGATGTGGAGCCGATCTGCTCTTCCAATCCTTGCCGAATATGAAAAAACAATTATGGGTGGGTATTTCTTACCGATTGATCGTTTCCTCTTTATGGACTCGTGGTACCACCAACTATGGGCGAGATGGGAACCTGTTCCATCTGCAAAAGACACGATCCAACATCCCTGGAGGTCACCATCAAACGATCTGTTGTGGAATACTCCTCGAACGTGGATATGCGATGATCCGTGCATGTCAAAACTCATTCAATCGGATGGGTTTGTATCATCTCATACCGGTACCCCTGGAAATGGGTATAAGCACAAATCTGTTACAACAAGGTTTCTACATGATACGGGGAAGGACGCTGTACCAGGGACAGGGCGCCCATCAAGAGATGCTTGTATTCGTCAAGGACGAAAACCATGTGGATACACTGCGTCAATCGTATGCACGGCACGAAATGTTGAAAAAACTTTTGCGGCAGAATCATTGGAGATCATTTTTGCTGCTTTTGACGATTACAAATTTATTGTTGTGGAAAGCAATTCAGATGATAAAACGCTAGATGTCCTTACAGACTTCTGCTCTCGTGACACACGTCGTCATGTAATATGCCTAAGCCCGGATACAGGTAAAACAAGACCCCAGCGAATTGCCAGAGCTCGAAACGAGTATATGAAACATGTGGACCCGACATTCCAGTATATTCTTGTCGTAGATGTGGATGATGCACTAGATGTAGATATGAATTTTTCAGAATGCCTGTATAAATCTCTGGAACGCACAGATTGGGACGGTGTTGGATCCAATCGCCGAGGACCATATTATGATTCGTGGGCACTACGATCTGCCGAACTTGGATTAACCCGCGATCCTTATCTCGTGATGGAAGAGAATCCTATATCCCTCGATGAGGCATTATTCAGTAAAATAATTGCTCCCGATTACGATTGGATCCGGTGTGAATCTGCGTTTGGGTGTTTGGCGGTGTATAGGACATCGGCTGTCACAGGACATACATACAATGGAGATGAAACATGCGAACACGTATCGTTCAATACAGGTCTTCGGATGTTTATTGTTCCTTATTTGATGTCGGGAGGGGACTACATTTTCAGCGATGGTCTTTTTTCCGATATTATCCCTGCGAACAGGTGGCTTTAATGTTTAACACGTTACAGCGGACTATCCGTGATCTTCATCCCGCAGTAATCTACGGGACTCTTGGCATAATTGACAGGGGTATAGATCCCGATACGAGACGCATCTTCCAACAATCGCCGGAAATTCGCCCAGAACTCTGGGGTGTGCTTTCCTGACGATAATTCTGCTGTCATGAGATGCGCCATCTCGTGCAGGACCACAAACATGACCGTGTTCATATCCACGAACGGGTAGGCAGGAGGATCGTTCTTGTCGCGCAGGCATATCACGATCTTTTCTCCCTTGTTTTCCGAGTATGATGTGTCCTTTGACGTTACCGAGTTCTCCAGGATACTGTCGGGACGGTAGCGCTCCACGAGGAGCTGCGTAGGTTTGTCGGTGACATACTCATCTTGCTTGTACAGGCTCACGATCTTCTGGATATTCTGCTTGACCTTGGCAATACGTTCGGCGGCTTCGTCCTTGCCCGGTAGATCTTGAACTCGCTGTCCTCCTACAGTTGTTAGATTTCCAGGGTCGCCGCTTATAAAGAGGTATCCCAGGTAACCCATCATAGCAACCGTAATTGCGACGAACTCGGGTCTCATTATTCATCTACACACACTTCTTACTTCGCGCCAACGCCCGCCTCGCCGATCTCCAGCTCGCGGCGGAACAGATCGGGCTCAATCGTGGAGTTCAGGAAGGGCGACACGGCGGCACGGGGGTTCGGGGGGTCCGAGCGCACATCGAGGTTGGCATTGCGGAGGGACTGTCCGACCGTGTTAATACCGTAGTGGTACGAGGGCGAGAGGAAGTTCTGGCCCTTCAGGTCACCCATGCCAACCGGGTTGGTGGCCGCCCACGATGCACCCAGTCCGCCCTTGGGGAGAAGCTCCTCAGGCGAGAGGATCGTCTGGGAATAGGTCTGCTGACCCGTCGGGTGGCGCTCCTCGCCCTGCATCGTCAGGTTCTCATTGCCACCCTCCACATGGGGGTTAGGATTTGCGGGATAGGACGGGTCATTGGACAGAGGTCCCTGGGGCTCCAGGCCACCGACCTCCAGGCCCTCACCCAGGAACTTGGACGCGGAATAGCCGTTCACGACGACCACGAGGAATACAATTCCCAGAGCGACTGCACCAAGGCGAAGCATATTGGACTGGGAAAACTTCATAGCAGATTTATATTGCTTTAGAGACAAAATTATGGAGAAAAAGCAGGGTGGCGGATTCTTCGACAACATCTTCCAGGACGTCTTAGACTTTAGTGCCCGACCTGAGACTCACTCCTTCATTGAAATACAGGTGATTAAGCCTCTACTTTCACGCATTTTCCACCAGCTCTACCCCTACATTGTTGGTGTTCTGATTCTGTGGATCCTCATGTTCAGCTGCCTTGCTGTGATCCTCCTGCTTCTCATGCGCGGCAGTCTTCTTGACAGTGTCATGGTGTTCAGGAAATAGAACGCGAGTCAAGTCCTTCTTCGAGAGTTCCCAGAACCCACGCAGACCGCGCTCCTTGGCGAGAGCGCGCATTTGAACAATAGTCATCTTCTTCATCTTATGCTTGGCGGGGAGCTCGGGCATCTCCAGTAGGGCGATGAGCTGCTCCTTGGGTAGAATGTAGTATTGAAAGATACCACGACCCTTGGCCAGTTTCTTGAGTTCAGCGAGAGTCTTGGTGGAGAGCATTTTAACCAATCTGTTTTTACCCTCTGAGAGTAAGGATGGACCTCGTATCCGTTTTAGTGGTTTTGATTGCCACTTTACTTGCGGCTTTCGGGTTTCTATATGCCTATGGCATGTCACGCTTACAAGAGATCAAAGACAACTGGGTTAGCTATCGTTGCAATCCTATCTATATGCCCATGGCGGGAGCGGTGGGCTCGGATATCGGAAAAAACTTCATGTTCTGCACCATGCAGTCTGTGAATAAGTATGCTGGTTTCATCATGGATCCCATCTACAAGAACTTTGCGATCTTGACGGGAATCATCAACAGCATCCTGGATTCTATAAACAGCATGCGTGAGCTGGTTACGGGGGCGTCGGACGGGTTCCTCGGGATTATCCGCAGTACGTTCGGCAAGATTCAGAACACGTTTGGGACAACGATTCAGATGGTGAATCGCGTGCGAACCCTGATGAACCGTATGGTTGGTGTGTTTGCTGTGATAATGAACATTGTGAGTACTGGAATCTATACTGGGGAGAGCGTATCGAACGGTCCGATCGGAGATGCGGCTCGCTTCCTCTGCTTCCGTTCCTCTACTCCGGTAATGACCGATCACGGATACATGCCCATCATCTGCGTAGAGGCGGGAATGCGTCTTTCCGATGGTCAGCTGGTGAAGAGCACAATGCGCTTTGATGGACGTGCGACCCCAATGTGCCGTCTAGGGAATGCGGTCGTCAGCGCGAACCATAAAGTTTTGTATCAGGGCAAGTGGATTCGCGTAGAAGATCACCCGCACGCGATCCCTGCAGAGTCGTACGGGACACTTGTGTGCCTGAACACTGAGAAGCACACAATCCCAATCGGGAATGCCCTATTCATGGACTACGAAGAGACCGATAATCCTCGGATTCTCTCCGAGTTCTTCCGGAAGGTAGAAGACTACTACGGAACAGCTCACTCTGAGCAGAAGATCCGCGATCCACTGAAGTATCGTTATACTGGTGTGATCCCAGGAACACTTGTGATTACAGATACTGGAAGCGTACGGCGGGCAGAGGATATCAATGTTGGGGACTACATTCGTTATGGCGATCGGGTCATCGGTATCCTCCACCATGATGTCGAGAGCACATCTACCTACCGAGGAGTCGCATTTGCCACGGGAACTTGGGTTCGGACTCGGCGTGGCGTAGAGCCCCTACTCAACGGAACTCTTTCTAAGAACAAAATTCGCTGTATCCAGTTCTTGACAGAGAAAGGATGTCTAGGTGTCTATTCCGACCGCGGAGAAACCATGATTCTAGACGATCATGAAGTCCCGTCTGACGAGATCCACGACTGGCGCGATAACGAAGTTCAAAAAGAACCAATCGTAGTATAATGGACATCCTCGCGACAATTGCGGTCGTGGCGGGACCTCTTGTTATTTTGGGCATCATCATGTGGGGTGTTGTCCAAGCGAATCTAGAGGATATCAAACTCACATGGGTAGCGAAGCGTTGTAACCCCCTCTACATGCCATTCGTCAATGTCATTGATCCTTCTACGTCTGTCTTTGAGAATCTCCAGTACTGCTCTACATCCTTTGCATCACAGGTCTTTTCGAGGGCACTCGACGTTATTCATATGTTCTTCGGGCAATTTACGAAGGTTCTCAACAAAGTTCTTGACCAGTTCGGGAGCCTGCGATCTATGGCCACCGGACTCATCACATTTGTCATGTCCTTCATTGATGATATTTTTGGAAAGATCGGAAATACATTCGGCGTTATGCTAGCACTTCTTTCGCGAATCCGAAGCCTGACGAATCGTATCATGGGATCAGCGGGGTATGCGGTGACCACAATGATGACCGTTGCCAATACACTGACAGCGATTGTGGATTGGCTAGCATCTCTGGTTGATACGATTGTGGGTATCATCATAGGAATCGCCTTCATTCTCTCCTTCATCTTTCCTCCACTTCTGTTCTTCTTTCTCCCGCTGGGAATTGCTATGTCAGTAACCGGATTCTCGTGCTTCCACCCCGACACCCTTGTGCAGAAGGCGAGTGGCAACCCGGTGCCTATTCGCGAAGTCAAGGTGGGTGATATCTTGACGGGAGGAAGCCGGGTAACTGCGACTATGCGCTTTAGCACTGACGATGTCAAGCTCTACAACTACAAGAACGTTATCGTCGCCGGACAGCATCTAGTCTGCGAAGACGGGGTGTGGATCTATGTCAAGAACTCGGCTAACGCCCTGCCGTACGATCTTCCCTACCCTTCCGAAATCATCTGTCTCAACACGACCAATCACCATATCTGGATTGGGGATATCCAGTTCTCGGACTATGAAGAGATCGAAGAGGAGATTGAGATGACACCGATGGATCCGACTACCTTGATCGATGCTGTAGGGGGGTACATGCCTCTCCGTGACTGTCAGCCTGGAACCATGACGACAGCCGGAAAGATTCACGGTGTTGTTCAACTAGAAGGAGGTATGATGCAGCTGTTCATGGACAATGAGCACGGAGTCATCCCACTCATGGAGAATAGATATGCGCGCGACTATGCTGATTCTCACGATCCACAAGTCCTGGCCGCGATACAAATGAAAGTCCTCGAACAACTAAATAAAAAGTCCGCGTAAGACAATAAGAATGAAGGACAAGACAACAATTGTTCTCGCCGTCGGAATTGCCGCATTTGTCGCTGCTATTGCGTCTCGTTTCCTCCTGGGTGGCCGGGAGGGATTCATGCAACAGGAGATTGGTGCTCCCGCGGATGGAAGCACGGGAGGGATGTACAATGGAATTGCCGCGATGATGGGCCAGCCCCAGGATCTTCAGTCGGCGCCGACCCCGCTGAAGCAGTATGCGGCGGCCAATGACAATGAGATCTTTGCCTTTGAGAACTCCACGTTCAAGCCGGAGTGCTGCCCGTCCAGCATTACGTCCGACTCGGGATGCCTGTGCCTGTCAAAGCAGGATGAGAAGTCGCTCGCGTACCGTGGCGGAAACCGCGTCGCTTAAAGTATTTACAATCATCTCTAACAACACTTATAAATGTCATTTGACGTCAAGACCATTCTGCGAGACTGCTTGGACAATCTTGTCAAGGAGTTTCCCGGAATCACCCTCCATGAGTGCTATACGGGCGAGATGAACTATCAGTCGGAAGTAGATTACATCAAGCAGCAGATTCAGCCCCTCTTCATGCAGATTGTGCAGAAGGACAAGGCGATCTTTGCTGAGCCGCAGTACTTTCTCCGTGGGCTTGACTTCTCCCTCCTCATGAAAGATGCCAGCCCAAAGCAGGAGGAGGCCCTATGGACGTACATTCGTATGTTTCTTGTCTGCTCTTACCTCGGCGCGGACATCATGGATACTGTAAAGTCCATGTGGACGAAGGTGACGGGCAAGACAGAGACAACCGAGGTGGATGATGTCCTGAACGACGAGACGATGAAGAGCGGCATTGAGGATCTCCTGGAGACGCTCAAGGACACCAAGCTCATGAAGCTCGGAATGGAGGTTCTAGAGAATCTGGACGTTACGAAGCTAGGACTCAATGACATTGATTTCACCGATATCCATGGTCTTCTTGAGATGGCGAAGAATCCTGACCACCCAGTCACGAAGCGGGCTATCTCGGTGGTGCAGGGACTCATTGAGCAGAAGATGAAGAATGGCAGTTTGAAGAAGGAGGAGTTTATCGCAGAGGTTGAAATGCTGAAGGAGAAGTTCAAGCAGTCGCTGGGGAAGGTGTTTAAGACCGAGCTGTTTGGTGATGGAGGCGAGGGACCCACGAACGATTCGGCAACTATCGTGAGCAATCACCCCGACGCTCGTCGTGCTCGTATGTTGGCGCGGATGCAGAAGAAGGTTCGTGACAGGAACGCTGGAAAAAAATGACGCGAAAGCAATAATGGGCCGCGAGATATTTTGGCTGAAGGATCCTGCAAACCTTTTCACACAATGGAAACGATTCGTCCCCACGAATGATATGACAGTTCCAGAGGCGCTGAATGCGGTTGTGCGCTTCACAGTGTATTCGTCTCTCCTGATTGCGCTCATCACGCGCAAGACGAACTTCCTGCTCCTTATCCCGACAGTCATGTTCCTCTCGGCGGTTCTGGTGCGGCTGTACCCAGAGACGCAGATTCTAAAGGAGACCTTCGCAGCCAAGAAGGGACCTGCTTCGACCCCGAAGGCGAGCAATCCCTTCATGAACGTTCTCTTCACGGATTACGTAGATAACGTGAATCGCTCGGCCGCTCCTCCGGATATCACTGCTCATCCCATCAAGGAGAGCATTGAGGAGGCGTATTCCAAGACCACGGATCTGTTCATGGATACATCCGACAAGTTCGGTCTGATGCAGTCGATTCGTCAGTTCAATACTCAGCCATCCACCACCATCCCCAACGATCTGGGCGGATTCCAGGAGTTCCTCAATAAGGACAATATGTCACGGAAGGTTCTTTCCGAGGGATATGTCGTTGCAAAGGGGAGCGTGGGTGAGCCTATGCACGCTGGGTAAATTTCTCAATATCAGTCACATTCATCATTGCACCCGTGTGATGCTTCTTCCCTCCGTTCTTGCCGAGCACGGCGTACGTAGGAAAGCCTGAGATACCTCCCATAACTTCAGGCGGAATCGCCTTTTCTTCGATAGACAGCACCTTCATCCCTGCAGGGGGCTTGCGAGAAAATTCATCCCAAGTCTTTTCGGACATCATGCAGGCAGGGCACGACTCCTTGTGGAACCGAACGATCATTGGGGTATTTTTGGAGAGCTCGCGCTTGACGGCGGACTGATCGCTCTCTGAACTAAACTTCTTGACCATTATTTTACTTGAACAATATAATGTCAGGTGCGTGTGTAAATTCGCTGTACCCTCTCGGAGACGTCATTGTTGGAAACCGTCCTGGAGATGTTCCTCTACCGTTCAAGAATTTGGCGCAGTATAATGATTACATTGCCAGTGTTGCAAAGTCGGGGAAGATATGTCCCATCGTCTCTATACCGTTTGCAGAAAAGCCAGAAAAGAGGTATCCTACACCCTTTACTGGATTCATGGAGTTTCAGCCTGGCAATCTTCTGGAGCAGGCGTCATATTCAGCAATGTCTCCCGCATGGATGGGGGTTGATCCGACTGCCCGAGCCTTTAATAAGCGATTTTTCCAATAGGAAGACCAGCGGCAGCAATAGGATTCGGCAGAGCACCTGACTGCTGAGAAGGATACGAATTAGGTACCTTTCCCTGCGCTCCTCCATCCGGTCCAATCGGCGAATACCCACCGCGGTACTTACGGGGGCGCTTCGCCATCGTCTTCTTACGCAGCTGCTTGCGTGACTTGCGCCCCGCTTTCTTGGTCTTGGTTGTGCGACTGTGATATTTTACCATTATATCTAGTAAAGAGAAATGTTCAGCACAGATGTCTTGGTCATTATTTCCGCTATTCTTATCATGATCTTTGCCTTTGTACTGATGCCTGCTCATAGTGTAATTGAGAATCCCCAGCCGCAGGATACACGTGCAGAGCTCCCCGATTGGCTGCTGTTCAATCGTCAGCGTGAGCACATGACGGATGATGAAGAGGCTGGTCCCGAGCCCGTGGAACATTTCGAGGCTCCCGACTCTAACGTGGAGGTTCTTCCATCTCTGGATGTTCCCAACATAGATGTTTCATCTACCCTTGGAACTACGCCTGGATCTGTGAATGGTCTCCTGTCGTCGCAGTCCCGTGCTGGTTCTTCTTCTGTGGGCGAACTCATTTCAGGAAAATAGAACCTATATGTAATGAAGACACCGCCACTTCACCTTCTGGTTGTGGGAACCATACTTGTCCTCCTGATGTATCTCCTTCTGACCGAGTGGTTCTCTGAGCCCCAGCGCGAACATCTTGTGGCATCTGCAAAGAAACCCGCGACACCTTCTCCAAAGACTACGCCAAAGCGTATGACCCCGGTCGCTTATAATACCACAGTAAAGCCTCCCAAGAATCTCATGCGGTGGCTAAATGGACAGGGAGAGTGGGTCGTCTACTGGGAACCCCCGGATGTGGTCAAGAAGTACGGATTTACTGTGGACACGAGTGACGGATACAAGTACCAGATTCCCGAGCGCACGGGATCGTTTCACTACTACAATCTCGGACAACACACGATGGGCGGAGTTAGCTTTGTTCTGCGCATGAGTGTTGGTGGAGTCGTCAAGAGCACGCTTGGGTTCCCCGTCCCTACGACCCTCACAGCTGGAAATGCCAAGATTAAGTCGTGGCGTGCCATCCGTGTGTCTGCCCCCGAATCTCCTCCTCCTAGCATACTGCGTGCCTCGGTTTCTCCTAGTGTCGTCGCGAAGGGCGGAGCGACGCAGGGATCTTCGACGGGAAATACCGAAGTTCTCTTCTGGGACAATTTTTCTAAGCGCCTACTTCGTGTCCTGGACAGGTGGTCGTCGGGTGGCTCATACGACCAGGTGCCCCTGAACACTATGCCGTATAAACAACCTTCTCTCCCCGCGAACCCCAAGCCCATCTCGAGTGTCTCGCGATGATATATTTTGGTATTGCTTAGAAAGTAATGAAGTTGAACCTTTGGTATATACTCGCAGGGGTCCTGATTGTAGCGGCAATCATTTCCTACAATATGGACGGTCGCGAACATCTGACAGATCCCAAGAAGAAGAAGCCAGCTGCGAAGCCGCCCGCGAAGCCTCCGACCGAGAACATCCGCAAGCTCGCCAACAAGGTCCTCGGGTTCTTAGAAGGTGCCCCGAGTCCGCAGATGGTCGCGAAGAAACTCGGTGTCTTACCGTCCAAGCCTAACACTCGATCAAGGTCCAAGTCTCCCCCACCGTGCAAGCCCCGCCATCCTCCTGGAGCGAACTTGACGCTCCCCGGACCCGATACTGGATGTAGCAAGTGCTGCGATAAGAAATGTACTCATGCTGGACAGAAAATCAAGCCTGCTCCATTTGTGAAGAAGAGCTCGATCGTTCCTTGCACCTGCACCAAGTTCTCTATGTCATGTGGGCGCCATGCGGGAGGACGGGATGCCTCACGCGTCCCCGGATACATGGGGAGCGGCGATGGATCTGAGCTCCGCGATGTCCCTGGATTCCTGAACTCGTTTGATGCCTTCTCTCGCTAATCATTTCGCGCCAAAGAATAATGAAGTTGAGCATTTGGACTCTACTTGGAATCGCCGTTGTTGTTATCATTCTCTTCAACGTTGCAACTGCGGAACAGCGCGAACATCTGAGCCGACAAAAACCGAAACTTCCAGGCCCAGAGTACGTCTGGAGATCAGACTTGGTTGGGTGTAAAGAACACTCGCCTCCTGAGAAACAACGCCCGCTTAAAGCCTTTAGTGGATTTGTTCGCTAGTAAATAAGAGAATCATGTTTGGACTTCCGAATCACCGCGGAAGCTGTTGGGTCAATGCTGCTCTTCAAGGATTGTTTTCCTGCCCGCCCCTTGAAGAACACTATTCCAAACGGGAGAATGTTGATCGTGAGAATCCTATCGACGTATGCCTGGAAGCCGTCTATCGTACCAAGGGAAATGCTGGACTTCGCGATCTATTTGAATGTATCAAGACCACCTATATGCCCGCCGGAGAGAATATTGGAGACTCCCACGAACTCATCACGCATCTGTGCGACAAACTTCCCTGGCTCGACAAGTACTTCCGCTTTGATATCGCCGACAAGATCACGTGCAACAGCTGCGGAGTCTCTGAATTCCGCAAAACATCAACACTGGATACGCACTTGATGCCCTCCAAGAGGGGTATCCCGCTTCTGGAGGCGATTCAAGAACATGTTCGTCCGACAACCATCGACGAGTGGAAGTGCGACAAGTGCAAGGGTCTGGGATGCACCAAGCAACTAATGTTTGGGTCCTTCCCGAAAATCTTCATGATCTGGTCAGATCCTATCGAGTATTCAAGCCTACTGATCTTGAACGGCAAGAAGTATTATCTGTTCGGGGTCATCTGCTTCAACGGAGGACACTGGTGGACCTATGCACGAAAGCTTCCCGCAGGCAACCCGTGGCATATCCTGGACGACACGCGGGTTCAGCAGATGGATTCGCACAAGTTCCCTGTGGATAGCGCTATGAGAGTCCTGCTTTATTTCCTCGGTGAAAACTAATGGAAGGCGGAAAGGTCAGTCCCCAGCTCCGAACTACATATGTCGTTCTCACGATCGCCTTTGCGCTGATCGTTATTATTGTGGCAGTATATCTGGCTGCGACAGATACGATGTCGCTGATCACCTTTCTCCTGCTGATTGCAGTCCTAGTGTATATCCTTATTTATTTTGGGTTTGTAGAGGTCGGTGCAAGCGGAGAAGAGCTGAATATCACCTATTATACACACCCTATGCCGATTGAGAGCAAGACGATCTATCAGCCTGCTCCGGATATTGCCCCTGAGCCCGAGCCGAACTCACCCGAGGTTTTTTACATCTCCGACAACATTTTCACATACAAGGAGGCACACGCGGTCTGCAAGGCGTATGGCGGAGAGCTTGCATCCTATTCGCAGGTAGAAAAGGCGTACCAGAATGGTGCAGAGTGGTGCGGATACGGATGGTCGGCCGACGGACTGGCTCTCTTCCCGACCCAGTACGATACGTGGAAGGAGCGCCAGAAGGATAGTGATCCCGCCAAGCGTATTGAGTGCGGACGCCCAGGAGTCAATGGTGGATACTTCAACCCTGCAACAAGGTTTGGAGTGAATTGCTTCGGTGTGCGCCCCGACAAGAAGACTGGACCCGCTGCCAAGGTTCCTGCTAAGAATCCCCAGGAAGACAAGATGATTGATCAGTTCCGTCGTCGTCTCAAGAACTTTGTGGTGTCTCCGTTCAACAAGGAGTCGTGGTCGTATGCACCCCCAGCTCCTCCCCCTCCTCCCCGGGACACATCAAAGATTCAGTCATCGCGGACAAGGACTGGAGAACTAGCTTCGCCGTTTGACACAATTGACACAAACCTCACCGCCATTCTCAATGGGATTGGAGAGACGTTCTCGTTTCTCGGAACAGGAATGACAAATCTTGTTGGGGGTAAGTAATAAGACATGAGCACTTGGACACCCGAAGATGCGCATACGCAACAGTCGCGCTGGACGTTTCAGACCCCTGTGAACGCCCAGGACGCCCCGCCTCGCACGCCGTTTGTTGGCGCTTTTAATGTTCCTCTGGCAAAGGAACGCCTGCAGCCGAACAATTTCCAGTGGTTGGTCTATAAGCCCCAGGAGCATGCCATTCCTCCATTTGAGTATTTCAAGAACACCCGTGCGCCTTCACGCCTAATGGGTCCCTCTAATTTTCACAACCTTAAGTAATGATTGAAGTAGCTCTTTTTACTGGAGTTGGGCTGCTCGGTTACATCCTTGCCACCAAGTATGGAGAGAAGACTGCTACCCAGGGACATCGTGAGATGTTTTCGGATGGCGTCCCAGGCCCTGATCCCGACCCTACCAACTCGCGCGTGAGCATGGCTCAGGCTCCCCAGGGTCATGCCAATATGGTTCCCTTCTTTGGAGCTAAGGTCACTCAGAATCTCCGTGGAAACGCCAATCAGTCTATTCTCGACTCGTTTGCAGGGACAGGCAGTGACTATTTCCAGAAGAAGGAGGTTGCCGCGATGTACGATGTTGCTCCCGGAAACGGCATTCCCTTTGGAAACGCCAACGAGTCCGACTTCATGCAGTCGCGCATGGTAGCGGGCAATAACATGAAGAACGTCTTCCCGATCGAGCAGACACGTGTCGGGCCCGGTATCAACGATGGCTACAATAATCTTGGCACCGGCGGATACCAGCAGTTCAACGAACTCCAGGAGTTTGCCAAGCCTCGCACGACTGACGAGATTCGTGCAGCCAACAAGCCGAAGCTGTCGTATGATGCCCCGGTTATTCCGGGTGCTCATTATGTCACCCAGCCGGGTGTGCAGGCCCCTGTCAATAAGAACCGTCCCGATCGCTTCCAGGTTCTGTCAGAGAACAAGGATGGCACGGGCGCACTCCTGTACCTCAACACCACGCAGGGAGCTCAAGTATCTCCTGCTGCGTTCCCCCAGCAGATGCAGAAGGAGCAGCAGCGTGACTCGACATCGGTAGAGTACTATGGCACAGGTGGCGCGGGATTCACGTCGGCGAACTATGTCCGTGCCTTCACAGAGCCGTTCGAACAGTTCCTCCGTCTGACGGTGGGTGATTGGGTAGGACCCGGTGGCGGTGCGGGAGGTGCGACTGAAGGAACATACCTGGTGGATCAGTACAATCAGGCTTACACGAATCCTGGTCGCGAGGCGTCCGTGATGACCAACTATGCTGCTCCCGGAAGCATCTCTCTCGCTGCCAACGAGCAGAGCGCTGGTGCTGTCAAGGTGAATAAGGACGAGGATATGATGATCAATACTCGTCAGTTCTCGGGCTATGCCAACGTCGTTCCTAGCGCGGCTGATGCTCAGCAGCAGGGAGAGTTCAAGTTCAATCTTCCCCTGGATCAGAGCATTGAGACGACGCGTATGGAGCCTGCGATCCTGGATGCGTTCCGTGCAAACCCATATACGCAAAGCCTACACAGTACAGCTTAAATGGACGATATCCTACAAAGTATTTTGTACGGACATCTGTCAGTAGAAATCAAAAACCTCACATTCCAAGAACAACTAGAGATTTTGCGGGCTGTCGTCGCAAACTCCTCCGCTTTATCGAGACTGAAAATCGTAAGCGACCTCCACCCATTTGTGGCTGAGCTACTGGCGCAGATGCGGGCGCGGGCGGAGCAGCAGCAGCGGCTGCTGCAGCTGTCGCAAGGACAACCGGCTCTGGCGGCGGGCGAAGTTCAGGGTAGTGATCAAGAGCGGCCTTCTTTAGAAACAGGAAGCGGGCATGTTCCTCCCCGGCGGGCAGAGCCGTTGTCTTTTTGCTCACTGCTGCAAATGCATCCCGAAGGTTCGCAGTCTGGGTCGCCAGCATCATAATATCGTCAAGCGACGCTCGTTTGTCTAGATAGGCATCGATCAACTCTTGAAGACTCTTTGTCTTGAGATCACCCTGGGGAAGGAGATTCACTGTACCGTACGTGGACTTATTCACAATCTCGTCCTCGTCGGTGATGGGTTTCACGGGTGCAACTTGATGAAGTCCGTATGCCGTAGCGAAACAGCAAACAGCTGTCCCGGCGGTTATTGCGGCAAGCATTATGTATATGTGAAAAACAATTATGCACTTGGTGGACGACGAAACGATTCTTCGCGTCCAAAACAACTTGATGCACTCTAAAAATATTCGTAGTCTTCATGGATCATGGTGGTTCAATATCGCTATGTTTATCATGATTGTAGGTATCATGGTCTTCTTTCTGAGGGTGCAATATACCAATACATCTCAGATCCTGAAAGCTGAGGCGACTCGTAAAGACATCTCCTTCCAGCCGCTCCTGTGGCACAACGCGGTCCGAAATAATATAGATATGTAGACAATATGCCGCCCACCCGTCGTGCAGACCTACTCAAAGTTAAGTATGAAATGGTGTATCGCGGTATGGATCGTGAGGTAGCCTTCCAGAAGTTTGAAGCAACCGTCCCCAACCCCAAAAACGGATCTGTTCAGCCACCTGCCGAGACGGTAAAGCAGCCTCCAGCAAAATGAATATCTTCTTTCTCCATTGGAATCCCCGGAAATGTGCTAAATATCACTGTGACAAACACGTCGTGAAAATGATCGTGGAATCATGTCAGCTTCTCTATACCTGCCACTGGACGGCCGCGAACCCACCTCCGCTCATCCAGTGTGCTCCCAACGGAGGCTATAAACCTACCCACCTCAAACATCCCTGCTCACTCTGGTTGAACGAATCACTGGACAATTATCTGTGGCTGATTCGCCTGACACAGGAACTGCTTGCCGAGTACCGCTTTCGGTATGGCGACAAGACGCACAAGTGCGAAGCCCATCTTGATTGGTTGGAGCACGTCTATCCTCATGAACTCAAGTCGATAGGAATCACTCCGCCGCGATGCGCTATGCCTGGGGAGTTCAAGGTCAGCAACGACCCTATCGAGTGCTATCGACTGTACTACAAGATATCCAAAGATAAGGATCGTCAGATTGTCACATACAAGAAAAGGCACCGACCTCATTTCTTGGCGTAGTATAATGGCAGCTGGATCTTTCGGGTATATCCGAATTCTGGACAGTAAGGTTGTCCCCCACCATGCACTTGTTGAACATTTTCAGCTGTACCATGAGCCCAACCGTGTTATGGTGACCATGCAGGTTGTTGGCGAAGACCCAGCTGCCCCCCATGTCGAGACGCTCAAGAGTGTGGGTGAGCGGGCTGCTCCTGTTCGCACACCTCTTAAGAAGAACGGACGCAAGGTTACGCCTGGAACCCAGATCGTGGCAAAACCGACAGGTCCTATGGAGATCCCTCTTTTTAAGTTTGTGACGGATGTTGAGGATTTCCTGAACACGAACTCGATTACCAAGATGGAGAATAAGGCAAGTATTCTTCCAGAGGGAAGTTCAGAACTTACTCCGCCTCCCACCGATCTCCCAGTTCCGTCCAAGACTACAGATTTTGAGATGGACGGTCCGTCGGGCGTATCATTTGTCCCCAAGAAGGCGAAGTTTGAGGTTCGGTCGGTGGGACCAGTTGGAGACAAGGATCATCGCGTAGCGCTCCATGGACTCCTCGCCGAGCCGGTGCGCGTAACAATTACTGGACGTGGAACTGTCGCTCTGCCTATTGGATTCCGCATGGTGAGCATTCTCAAGGGCGATATTGATGACAAGTTCAAGCCTAAAGTACCTGCCGATCCTCAACCAGTAGAACCCCCGACAGGTGTTGCATCCCTGCTGGGTGGTCCAGCAGCACCTGCACCATCAGCCCCTCCTGCGGGAGCACCCGGACTGCCGGGACTACCTGGAGCCCCGGGAGGACCTGGCGGACCTGGAGGAGTTGGCGGACCTGGCGGGCCTGGCGGAGTTGGAGCGCCGGGAGCACCTGGAGCGGCCGCCGAGCCTCTTGCTCCATCGACTATTAAAGCAATCGAGCATGTCGTTGGACCTGCTGTGCCCGCGCCTGCACCTGGGCCTGCACCTGCGCCCGCACCTGGACTCTCTGCAAGTAGTCTGCTTGGTCCGTCGGTTTCTCCTCTGCCAGTAGCACCCGGTACGCCTGCCACACCCCCTCCTCAAGGCCCTGTTACCGATACTATCAGCACTCTTCCCCTCACTCCTCCTCCTCCGCCAGGACCACCTGGAACTCCTTCGATTGAGCCTCTTCTTCCTACCCCTGAACTCGACTCCTCTGTGCGCGAAGCATCAAAGGCTATTGTGGCGGTTCGGAAACGCTCGCCGGATGAGCGGAAGAAATCGGATACGTACGATGAACTACGCAAGCGGCTGAATGAACTCCTGGCCAACCTGAATCGCGCCAAAGCAGCTCCTCCTCCCATGCCAGCTGTGAAGAAGAATACTATCACGATACGTCGTATTACGACTCCTATTAAGGACGCGCCTGACGATATCAAGAAGATCCAGGATGATATATCTTCAAACTTCCAGATCGTTCTAGCGGGCACACCTATCCCTGCTACCCCTGGGGCTCCTGCGGCTCCTGCGGCTACCCCGATTTCACTGATGGGAACCCCAGTAGAAGCCCCTGCCCCTGCCCCAGCCCCAGCCCCCGCTCTCCCAGGTATCCCCGAGTCTCCTCCTCATGCTGATACTCCTGGTGCGACACCGCCTGGGACGCCGCCTGGGACGCCTCCCCAGGCTATCCTTGATGGTGTCCCGCAGCCTCTATCCAGCCCTCTACCCCCTGCCGAGGATCCTTTTGCATCCAACCGCTCATTTTTCAGGGTTGATAGCCCTGAAGAGGAGGACAAGATCATTGGAGAACTCGCACAGGAACCGGCTGCACCCGCGATGAGTGATGATGTTGTGCTTGGCCGTCGGCTACTGAAGGACGGAACCGCTTCACGCCTCCTCGAACCCATCGGCTGTGGCAAGAACGACATCTTTACCGGGATTGTGGCTCCAGATTTTTCCGATGTGCTCGTAAAGCATATTGAAGAGGTAATCAAGGCTCCACCGCCCATTCTTGAGATCAAGACGTATGGACTTGAGATCGGGGCTACACGCGTAGGGGCATCGTATTCGATTACGAACGGCGAAGATGACGGTTCTGGAAACTTTACAAAGTTCCACAAGAGCTGTCCCGATGGTGACGAAATCAAGATTGTGATCCACGAGAACAAGGATATGGATGCCACCGTGACTCGCAAGAAGAAGCGTGGAGGTGCCGCTGAGAAGACATACGTATTCCGCGTGGCAATCTCCGACACCGCGGCGGAGAGCCAGGTGCTAAGAACCGGAAGTCCTCGTAAGGAGTTCAAGTCTCTTGTCGCGCGTAAGCCTCCTACTCCACCAGCATCCGCGGAAGCGCCGGCCACTCCTGCGTCTCTACCCGCTCTCGACTCTCCCGATACATCTGTCCAGCCTCCTATCCCTGCCAACCAGGAAATGACGCCCCCAGGGATGTTTGCTCCTATGCAGATCCAGACGGAAGCGCCCGCCCCCGTGCCCGCGCCCGAATCCGTACAGACTATCCCGGTTCCTGCCAACCAGTCCATGACTCCTCCCCCTGCCTATACCCCTCGTCCGACTCGCAAGAGGGTTGCGGTGGTCAAAAAGGCTAAAAACGGATCCAGCCGTCGTACCCAGAAGAAACGTATCAACCGCAAGAAATGAAGAAATATTCCATCCCCCCTCCCCCTCCTGGGCCGCCGCCGGGTCCGCCGCCTACCCCATCACCCCTGGCTCTCGTGCCCGCGAACCGTGTCCGCGATCATATCATTGAAGTCGTTGTCAAGAAGTACCCTGAGGGTGTAGCTCTCAAATTTGCCAAGCATTTTCGTGAATTCAAGCCGCGTTCGCTGGATGAATTCAAGACAATTATCCTGAGCACGCCTGTGGGTAAGATGGTGTTCGGGACAACGGCGAAGACCAATCTTGAGTTTGTCTATACTCTCAAGGAGTGGTACCATCCGCCACCCGATGAGTACCAGAAGACCCGCTGGTGGGATCCCCGGGTTGCGTATACAGGATATAACCAGTCACGTAAATCGTCATCAAAAGTGTTAGCAATCCTATCCAAGAAGGATAAGCAGCAAAAAACATCGTGAGCAGGGAGGCAGCGACCATGTAGAGACCATCCACCACCAGGACCCAGCCTGCTCCCTTCATTGTAGCATACTCCTTCATGAGATCCATGATGCTATTTTTGCCTTTCGGGACAAGGGGCACCACAATGAGTCCAAAGAAGATATCGTGTATCATCTGGATGGCGACAGAGATCATGCAGAAGCCTAGGGGATTCCACGGACCTCCAAGGAAAGACGCGGCCATCTGTGTCAGGACGACGCCGATCACAATGGACGCAACGTCAATGATATAGGCAACCGATTGAAATTGATCGTACCATTTTGTTATAGGGCCCCCAGGTTCGGCAGTGTAGCGCCAGATGAATAGACCAACCGTATCTACGATACATGCAGCTACCAGTGCAGCAAGCAGGATTCGTGTATTCGTGAAATTACGGATATCCTTCATATTATAACTAATGGGTATTTATGTTGTTGTCCTCTCGGGCGATCCTGGATCCACCGCGCAGTTTTACCATAAGGTTAAAGCCTTACCGTGGAACAATATCGTATGGATCAACAACGAGCAACGCACCTACCCCTCCGCCAACCTGATTGTCCTATTCGGCGGGAAGTGGGATATTCCCCACCTAACGCCGTTCATTACCTGGAGCGGCGACGATGATGAGACTCTTGAGAGGGTATATAAAACTCTTCATGTAGTATAATGTTTGACATCCTCTGGGTGTTCCTAGGGTTCCTCGCAGGTATGATTGTTACCACGGTCTTCGTTCCTCCCCGCACAAAGAAGAAGCTCATCCCCGATCTAAAGAATCCCCGGCTTATTCTGCGGAACCCCGAAATAGAGAATGGATGTTTCCGTGCGCGCTCAGAAGTAGTCAGCTGCACTGCAGAGCACGATTTTCTAAACAGATAATAAGATGTCTGGACTCCTTCGGAAATTCAGCCCTGCAGATGTCCTCAAGAAACCAGAAGCACGTTGGTTCTTTTCGTTTGTTCTGGGAGTCGGACTTGCAGTCCTGATGTTCCACCGCCCGCAGCACGAGATGGATGTCTCTGCAATACCTGTAGCCGAGCTCAAAAAGATGATTACGCGTGTAGATGGAAAGTGTTATAGGTATCGTATAGAGGATGCGTCGTGTCCCGAACTTAGAACTTCCTTATAAAGATATAAATGGACGCGACTCCTCTTGATCAGCTACCCGTTGGAGGCACCCAGCAGTCTGCCATGTCCCTCCCTGCGGCGACCACGTATCCCCAGATGATTACCCCGGGAACTGCGTCCGCTATCCAGGCCCCGCCGCACCCTTCTCCTGCGCAGATGAACCCTGCGGCCGTGAAGTCCATTCTCCACCACATTCTCACCTACGTTGCCATTTTTGGCGCCGTGTTTGTCGTATCGCTGACCCCCGTCCAGTCTCTCCTCCTCCGCTACATCCCTGGAGCCTACTCGGGTTCCGGCGTAGTCAGCCTTTCTGGTGCTGCCTGCCTCGCCGCGATCGGCGTATTCCTCACCTACGTTCTCCAGACCCTGCTGCACCCAATGGTGTAGAAAACTCGCAAGCAATAACAATGAAAATCGACGTGGCCACGACCCGCGCCGAACACATCCAAGGTCTCATGGGAAAGACAAAGTTCAGGCCTCTGCTCTTTGTCCATCGCACCGCCGAACCTCGTGCCATGCACATGAAACATATGAAAGCGTCAATTGATATCTTTTGGATTTCCGCCGAGGGTCGGATCGTCCAAGTGTATCGCCGCTGCCCCCCGAACGATACCTACATCTATCCATCGGAGGTGCCTGTCCTGTACGCTATTGAAGCGCCTCCTGGACTCTTGAAGTATCGCAAGGGGAAGCTACTCGATATGCAGACTGTACTCCGGACTCGCAGTCTCCCTGAATAGATCTTGGACTCCCTTGATATACGCCTCTCGCAGGTTAGTGATATCCTTTTCAGTGGGTTGGGATACCTGTTTAACGGTGATGGGTTTTCCGGTATAAGAGCGGATTGGTTTGAGAGGTCGATACGACAGTTCAACCCAGTTCATGAGAGAGCGAACAGTAGGAAGAGGGATATGCATACCCAATGTCCCAAAGAGGTAAGCATTGATACTATCAAGTAGTTCGCTGCGTGCCTGGGAGAACAGCTCATTTTCACCAAAGGTCAGGACAGGAACGAGGGGAGTTCCGGTCGTGAGGGCTAGCCGGAAGATCCCGCGACGTTTCTTGATGCACAGACGTATTTTAAAGTCTTCTACCATCGCCATTTCGCGAACTCCACCCATAAGAACACTGACCGACTCTTTCTTGGAGAGAGTCTTTTCAATACTGCGATAATCCGACGGAATGATCCCAAAATAACGAATGAGGTCAGAGAGAACTGGAACGTAATGAAACAACGGAATGCTCACAAGATGATTAGGTACGTACATAGAATGCCGACATATTCCGGTGTTGAACATCACCGATGAAATAGACATCAGGGCATGAGGGCTCCACACGTAGAGCGCAGACGGAGGAAGAGGATACTTAATGTCGAGTGAGAAGGTTTCGCGGATATTGGATTCAACAGTAGGATTCTGAAATATCTGGCCCACCGAGTCAAAGAGAACATCTTTGGGTGTCAGGGCATAGAGAGACATCACGCCCAGACCCAAAAGAAGGTTCATTGTTACCAGGATAATGATCATCCCCAAGATAAAGACGAGGAATAGTGCAACGACAGGCCAGAGGTACAACCAAGCACCTAAGTTCATACTCCATTCTCACAAATTTGATTTAGGGAATGGAACACAAGAACTATAAAATGTCGGGTTCTGGATACTTGGTGGAGGCGAAAACCGTCCAAACAGGGGCGATTCGCACCCTCGTAGAAGCTCTGAAGTGTATCTTGGTGGAGATGAACTTCATCTTTGATTCCGAGGGCATCAAAATGATTGCCATGGACAATACTCGCACGGTCCTGGTTCATATGCGTCTGGAGGCATCCAAGTTTGAGCGCTACAACTGCTCTGTCCCGTCCCTGGTCATCGGACTGAACACAGATCACCTATACCGTATCGTCAAGACGGCGACGAACGACGACACGCTCACTTTTTACATGGAGAAGGGTGACCACAACCATCTGCGCATCCTACTGGAGAATGGGGACAAGAAGGAGGTCACCCGTTACACGCTGTCGCTTCTGGATCGCGATGAACCGAACATTGAGATGCCGGCGACGGAGTTTGGTGCGCGCATCACGATGCCCTCTATTGACTTCCAGAAGAAGTGCCGCGATATGACTCTCTTGATGGCGAAGACAGTGGAGATCAAGAGTGTGGGCACTACGCTGGTGCTGTCTTGCAAGGGTCAGTTTGCTAACCGCGAGACGGTTCTGGGAGACTCAGACTCAGAGTTTTCGGTGAAGAAGGAGGAGACTAACGCCATTATCTCCGGAACCTTTTCGCTGCCTCACCTCGTGCTCTTCACAAAATGCACGAACCTCTCCAACAATCTGGAGTTGTACATGAAGAACGATTGGTTCATGATGATCAAGTATGTGATTGCCAACCTGGGTGAGATCAAGCTGTGTTTAATGCCGTGCTCAAATTCGTCGTAGATATAAGTAATAGGAATGATAGGCTACATTCTCTTGGGCGCAGCGGTTCTTATTATCGCCGCCCTCATGTACGGACATACTGAGCGCGAACACTTTACAGATATCAAGGGAAACTTCCCGAAATGGACAGCGGTTCTAGACCAGGTTCGCAAGATTCTTGACAAGAGTTTTGAGTACGATCAGGCAGCATTTGCCAAGTTTGCGACGCAGCAGAAGGAGCTGTATGATCAGGCGATTACCAGTACCCTGAAGAATCTGGGAAGCGTACAGATGCTGGCAACAATCGGCGTTGGCGCACCCACAGTTCAGGATATCACCAAGTTCCAAGAATCCAAGGATCTATCCAAGTACCTTCCCAAGGGGTTCAAGCTGAATGTGGATACGCCATTTGATACGCGCATGGCGATGCTCTACTCCACGCGGATGTACTATGCCAACCTGGTCAAGACATCCAAAAAGGACTCTGATCTCATGGTGGGATACGGACTCCTCTACCCTATCGATGCTGTGGCGAATCTTCTGAAATCTACAATGATTACTGTCATTTTTGGTCTGTGCGCTGCCAACAAGATCATCAAGAAGGTCAAGTACGACGAGTCCAAGGACCCGCCCCCTCAGGCGCAACAGGTGGAGGTCGTCATGAAATAAATAACTTAGAAGAATCGTGGATGAGAAGTAATAATGGATCGCCCTCATGTTCCACCCTCGTACTCAGATCGGTCATTTGACGGTGCCCAATCTATGCTCGCACGGAAGTCGGCTGAAGAAGCCCCCGAGGTTGCCTCCTATAACTACGATAATGTAGGGACATTTGCGGGTCTGGACGGAATTTCCACAGACTTTGACGCCCTGAATCGCAGTCAGCTTTCGACGTCCATGTACGGCCATGTCGGTAAGGAAGCGCCGAAGTATGATCCCACTGTACTCCTGAATGATGCGTGGTTCTGCATTGTAGGCGATGACGGAAGCAAGCTGTATCAGATTCTTACAACTCTGCAGAAGACGGGTGTTCCGTATCCGGCAGATTACAAGTATGAGACGATGTTCGGGGAAACATCGCTGTGGGAACGCATCAACGACGACGAGCTGTTCAAGGTTCCGTCAAAGAACCGCGGAGATGCGCGGACACTACTGGCTCGCTTCCGGGCTCCAGTTGCGGCTCCTCAACTTACACCGGCGGCTCCTGTAGATATATATGACCGCCGAGCATTCCTACGTTGAAGTGCAGACTGCACCACTACTCGAGGATGAACGGCGCTTTTCGTGGGTATGGTTAGGCGCGTGCGCGTTTATTCTGGTTACGGCTGCCCTTGCGCTTTATCTGTTTTTTGGTGTGCTTCTTCCGAAGGCTACGGCACAATAGACCAGCCTTCTTGGTGAGACTGAAGATTACAGGAAGATTTCCCCGTGGCACAACCTTGACGGGACCGCCTGGAACAGCTGCAAGGCGAGTACCGGGGGGAGGCGTGCGAACAACACGAGCCACCACGGGTGCCTTCTGTGTCGCGCGAGCCGCACGATCGGCACTCAGCATATTGCGAACGCGTGTCTTACGCTCTTCGTCCCGAGTCGCCTTGAGCGCTTCGGCACGGAAATCGACACCCTCCATATCTACAGGATAGGCAGTAGAATAGTTGGAATCGCTACGAGGTAATGAAAAAACCTTTTTTGCCGACGAAGGCACTTGGTCCATAGTTTCCCAGGGTACGGACATTATACTTACTTGCGAGATTTGTGCGCTGTATAGACGACGTCTTCGGTGACAGTGAGGAGCATCCGCGGGTTGAGGTAGGTCTTGGCGCTATTCACCGCCGTCGTGTTGTTCCACAGCTTGACGATGTTGAAGTCGCCCTTGGGAGAGGTGGAGAAGCCGACAAATGTATTCTCCTTCGCGGTCATGATATTGTCCTCGCTGACAACTGCATGCACCATCAGATCGATGGCGATATCGTAGAGATCCTTGGTTGGAACCTTCTTGCTCCACGAGCCGCCGTTCTCGTTCTCCGGGACTTCCCAGATAGGACGGAATCCGCGACGCATGAAGAAGAAGTATCCGCATTCCCAAGCATCTCGGGGAATAGCAGCTACAATAGTCCAGAATTGTTGAGGGGTGGTGATATCGGCAATTTTCTTATAGTTAGTGAGGCTCCAGTCCTTCATGCGGGGATCGAAATACCACAAAACCCAGTCGTACTTGAGTTTGGTGGTCTCCGTGATTTCAGTGAAAGGTGTTGTCATGTTGTCTGGGGCACTGTCTGTCTTATCCAGAGATATGTAAATCCGTTTTTGCTAAAAACGGATCTCACAAAGTCGCCTTTAGAGATAAGACTATCCAACAACTACAATCATGTCCACCCTACTCAGCACTTCCATCATGTACTCCTTCAAAAACAAGCATCTTCTGGACCTCCCGGCTGGGGTTATGGCGTCTATCTCTGCAATGCAGGTGAGCCCCGTAGCTCCGGTCTTTATTCGTAAGCCCAATGCGGGCGGGCGCAAGCCGATCAAGAAGACGGCTGAGAATGACGACAACTGGCGTCGTGAGTTCATTGCTGAACTCAAGGCCAAGCCTCGTGACAAGGACGACCCCGACTACGAGAAGATCATTGGTCTGATCAACAAGGTCGTGAGTTCTACACTCATTGAGAAGACCAAGACAATCTCCGAGACGATCGGAAATCGCGCTGACGACCATGGTTTCCGTATGCGCGTGGTGAATTTCGTGTTTGACCGCGGCGTGTCCATGCCCTTCTACGCCAAGCTGCTCGCTGACATGCTCGTCCTGCTGTCCAACGAGATCCCCGCTGTCCATGAGGATCTGCAGATCTACTGCTCCCTCGACACCTTCAACAAGATGTTTGATCAGAGCAAGACTATCGCTTTCCCCGACTCGTCGCAACCCGATTTCGAGGACAAGGTGTGTGCCTGGAATAAGCAGAAGGAGCTCAAGCGCGGTTTCGGCGTGTTTGCCGCCGAGCTGCATACGCGCAAGCTGATCCCCGACAGCTTGCTGCACGAGGCGGCGAGTGTCGTGCTCTCGGATCTGGAGGAGAATATCCGCAAGCCGAAGAATGAGACCATCTCCGAGAGCGTCGATCAAACCGTGACCTTCATGGTGGAGATGTCCAAGCTGTTCGGCAAGGAGACGATGCTCCTGTCCAACAAGGCGAGTGACATTCTGAAGATCCCACGCCCCGAGTCAACCTGCCTCAGCATGCGTTCGCGGTTCAAGCTGGAAGACTGCGTTCGTAAGACTTAAAGGCATTCCGCAGAGTTTGTATAAATGAGCGCACCACCTGCCCCCGCTGCCGCCACAACCGCTCCTTCTACCAACGTTCTACCCCCCGCAAGCGTCCTCCTTCGCTCGGCTCAGATTGCTCTGGATGACGATCGCCCGATTGTTCTAGATTACTGGATGGATAGCCGCAACAAGAAGTGCTGCATCGGTGTCAAGGAGAACGTAAAGTACCTGGTCAAGTCTGAGACAGAATACACGTCGCAGATCCAGAGTCTTTTTCGGCTTGAGGGGTGCTTCATTGTGCTGACGGAGAACAGCCTCTATATTGTTAGCCAGGACATACCCGTTCGCAAAATAGTTTCGGAGTTGAACCATGAGTAGTATAATGGTAGAAGCCTTCCCCCCACCTCACATGCTTTTTCACGAGCCTCTCGATGATCGTGAAATGACACGGGTATGGACAGACTATACTACAACATACCGCTCAGAAATTGATACCTTTGAAATTGATGCTGCGCTGGTGTGCTCTGTCGAAGAGTTTGGCAGGCTGTTTGAGATCTGGGTAACGTCCAAATCATCCAAACGTATCAAACTGCTGATGGTCTGGCATGCCCATTTTTTGTCCCTAGCCTGTCAGCAGTCCCTGCGCCGATGGCTGGAGACCAAGAGTTTCCGCACACGGGTGTGGTTCCATGCAGAGTATATCAACAATATCCAGATGGCGATTCAAAGTCGGTGTATTCTCAAGACAATCCGGGCAGCTCCCCTAGAGTTAGTTCCCAAAATTGAAGGCGATATTCGGAAAGACGTGTCGGTTTGGACAGCGATAAAAACGGACAAGGATCTCCTGGCAGTTCATAAACAAGCATAGACACTATGTGGCGTATGTATACAGATGGTTCCTGCCTCAACAATGGTCGTAAGAATAGCCGCGGTGGGTACGCTGCAGTGTTCCCGGGACACCTGGAGTTCTCCTTTGCTCGGCCCCTGCCCGCCGAGAGTTCTCAGACCAACCAGACTGCTGAACTCACTGCTATTGCCGAGGGTCTTACCCACCTCAAGTCCCAGACGGATGTGAGTGGGGTTGTTCTGCGTATCTGCACGGACTCGGAGTTCTCTATCAATTGCCTGACCAAGTGGGTGGTCGGGTGGAAGAAGCGCAACTGGACAACTGCCGATGGCAAGCCTGTGGTTCATCGTATCGTCATTGAGCGTATTCTGAAGGAACTGGAGTCGTATGCAGGGCATCAGTTTGTTCATGTGAATTCGCATACGGGTGGAGCCGACGAGGACAGTAAGTGGAATGATGTGGCTGACCAGCTCGCGCGCAAGGCGGTCGATGAGAAGAAGGAGGTGAAGTATGCGGATCTAGAGGTCAAGGTCGTGCGACCCGATGATACCTCTGCGGCAGCTGTTGAGGGTATCCCGCTAGCCCTCATGGGCGGTCCAATTACCGATGATGCGCTCTATACAGCTCTGCGAGCCAATCTGGGCGCAATCAAGACCGATCATCTAAAGTCAGCACTCATCTCGGCGTTTAAGAAGACGCTGAATGATAAGGCGTATGACCTCGAAAAGACGAAGATTCATAAGCAAACTGCCTATCGTCTTATCGAGAAAAGTCATTTAACTATTGTTCGCACTGAAGAGTAAGGAGAGATCATGAGCCGCCAGATCTACTTTTTTACTTCGCCTACGTGCGCTCCCTGCAAGGTTGTCAAGCCTGCAATCATGGAACTCAAGGAGGATTATCCTGGGTTCTCCTGGAACTTTATTGATACCACCAACGACCCCAAGAATCTTCGCAGACAGCTAGGTATCACCCACGTTCCTACCATGGTTGCTTTTGATATCAGCGGCAACGAGATTGGGCGTTATACGGGTAGCACAATCATGGGTTACTACTCGCTAGTTAAGAGACTACTGAAGGACTTGTGATTGGCTTGCCGTCCTTGTATGCTGCACAGACAAACTGATCCTTCTCGTTGGGCTTTCCGCATCGTGACATATTGGCGGGCGATGTAGGCTCAATGTTGGTGGGGTCCAATGGGAGGAAATCGGGGTAGTTGGTCTGGAGTACCATGTAGGCAGCTCCTCCAACACCCAGACCCAGTGCGAGCGCAATAGCATACGACATCCAGCCTCCATTGGCTTCCGATACACACTTCAACTCGCTCGATGCATACAGATTGAGTCCGAAGATTACCAGAGCAAATGCCAGGTAACCTCCGATCTCGGGAGACGAGCGCTTACTTCCCTGTGTCATGTCTAGGATATACACTGCAAAGATCGCAGCCAGAGCCGCAATGCCCATGTTGGATCCTGGGACTTCCAGGAATCCCATGCCGCGAATGGTGCAGGGGTTATAGTTGTCCTGGACGTACTGAGGAAGGACTCCGCCCTTCATGCGCCGACCACCCACAGTTCCAACACCAACATCAAATGCCTTGGCTGCAGCAGCAGGGGGAGCGGCAGGGGGAGTGAGTGCAGACGCAACTGCGGCGGCGGCGTCGGAAGCAGCGGCAACTCCAGCAGGCGTACTCTTACCCGATAGTGCGCGGCGAATGTACATGAGGGCAGAGCTCAAGAGAGCGGCAATGATGCCTACCAAGCTAGTTACCGAGTAGCGAAACTTGAAGTTCATGATATCGGAAAGGAATCCTACCAAAAGGGCAATATCGGGTGCCACGGCTCCGCTCATGACTGCGAATGTCTTGAACCCGTTAAACGATGACGAGCCTGATCCGACTCCTAGTTTTTGCGTAAGCTTTGACCAGTCTCCGAACGACCACGAGACAATACCGATCACAAGAACGATAAACGAGAGAACGCTGAACGTTAAAGACGCAGCTGCTAGATTTGTTGCCGTGTCTGTCATTATCAAAATAGAAGAAATAACAATAACGACTTGTGCGATGTCAGATACGGAATATATAAGTATTCCTGTGTAATAATAGGGATGAGCGTGTTTGATAACGCAAAGCAATGGCCCGATCTCTACAAAGCCTGCGGCGCACCCCACCAATCACCCGTGAATCTTTCCCGTTCGTTTGCGCTTCCATGCGATCGTCTCTGCGAGTGGAAGATTGACGAAGTCGCTATCCAGAATGCCATCATCCAGGAAGACCAGAAGAAGTCAGGTGGTCTGACCCTGACCAGTTTTTCAACAGGAACTCCCACAGCTCGCTTTAATGGCGAGGGATACACGTGCCAGAAGATGGTGCTCTTCAGTACATCCCAGCATTCGGTAGAGAACATCTTTGGAGAGGCTGAATTGGTAGCATACTTCACAAATCCAAAAGGTTTCACTATCTGCATGTCCGTTCTCGTGCGCAGCAATCCTGGGGACACTCCGTCCTCGCAGTTCTTCAATGCGTTTGTGCCCTATATTGACAGCAATGGTGCGCGCATTACTCTGGGAGATACATGGTCGCTTGCAAATATACTCCCGGAGGTGCAGGCCTTCTACGTCTATGAGGGTACAGATATTGTTCCTAACTGCAAGCCCGATGTGACATGGATAGTCTATGCCAACGCCGTGAGCATGGATCCCTCGGACTATGCCCGCCTAGCCAGCCGTATGCCCCCTAAACGACGAGAGTTGCAGGAGGTTGCAGATCGTCAGGTGTTCTACAATAGCGGAGCACAGCTGACGGGAAAGCCGATTGGCAAGAAGGATGGCAAGATTTACATGCGATGCAAGCGTGTGCCTCGGGAGAACGAAGAGGAAGAGGAGAAGAACAAAATCAAAAAGGCTCCAATTGGAGAACAACTTGAAAAACAAAAAGGCTTTGACACCGAACTGGCAAAGCGGAACGGATTTTTTGTACTGTGGATTCTATATCTGCGTATTGGAGGGTTTTGGGCAGTCATGGTGGTTCTAACACAGATTCTATTGACGGTTATGCTGTTCTTCCTGCCGATGGGCAAGGATATTTCAAAGGGACTGTTCGATATGCTCTACTACGTCCCTGGACTGATACATTCACTCATTTTCGGCTAGTAGTCCTCAGGAGGCGGCTGGTCCCAGGTATTGAGATCCTCATTCACCGCCGTATCATACACCGGACGATCCTCGCGACGCCGACGAACCTTCCTTTCCTGTGTCCGCCAGCCGTCGTCAATTGCTGTCTCCGTTGGCGGATATGTGTTTGAATACTCTTCCTCATAATACGTATCGTCCTGTCGCGAACGAGATGCACCGAAGATAGAGTGGTTGAAGAAGTGATGGCGGGACGACTCCCCCGTGCGCTTCTGCTCTGCCGCTTCACGCAGCAGCCGTTCCTTCTCCAGCCGGTCCGTCTCCTCTTTATTGCTCCAGTTCTTGGCCAGTGCGGCAAACGACCGCTGATCGTCGGGCAGAGGCATTGTCCGCGGAGCCCCTGCCCCTCCCGCAGGGGGTGCAGGCGATGCCCATACATCGCCCATCGCCAGGGAGGGGAATGTTAGGTCATTCACCTCGTACTTCTTGATCAGCTCCAGATTCTGTTTGATATCCGCTGCCTCCTTGTGCTTCTGCATGCGTTCGCGCCAATTGCTCATGATGTGTGTGAAAGATTGCGGGGTTGATATAGAGTTGCTGTAAGGTTTGACGATCCGTTTTTGTCCGTTGAAAAACCGATTAGAGGTGTCCAGCGTAATTATAGAGTAAGATGGTGTTTGCGACTCTGATTCAGCCGACGGGTACCCTCGTTGAACAGAATGTGCCAGCGAAGACCGCGGATGTCCTAGAATGGATTCGCACCAAGACGAAGCAGCCGAGTGTCCAGTTCCAAGGGAAGATCCAGGATAAGGATACCTGGGTCTCCATCTTTGCGGAGTCGGGGACCGGCGAGGAAGACAATATCAACCAGCATGTTCTGGGAGGCAATTTCCAGGAGGAGATCTTCATCGGCTCCATCGTGGTGATGGCGACCCACTCAACGAATACGGACAACTATGAGAAGCCAGCGTCGGCATACGTGAATCTCAAGCCGGCGGATTACGAGATTGTGTATGCGAACTGGACGTTTGAGGGCGAGAGTTCGGATGAGGAGGAGGCTGAAGCGGAAGTGGAAGCGGAAGCAGAAGCGGAAGCCGAGGATGATCCAGAGGAGGAGGCAGATCCCGATTTGGAGCCGGAGCCAGAGGAGGAGATTGTTCCGACGAAGCAGCGAACGGTCAAGGTCAAGCAGGCGGTGATCCACGATGTCAATACACCGTGCCCGATGCGCGAGCTCGTTCTCAAGCGCTATGTCGAGGCGGGTCTGTCTGAAGAGATTTCCGACAAGTTGGAGAAGGCTCTGCTCCAGCGCAGTATTCGCGAGTGTTCCAAGCAGGATATTGAGGTGTCATGGAACAATCCTGGATTCTGGAATCATTACCGCGCACGGTGTATCCAGTTCTACGAGAACGCTCCCTCCTGGACTGCGCGCATCATGTCGGCTGAAATTACCCCCGAACAGTTCGCGGAGTTCTCCACCATGGATCTGAATCCGCAAGTTTGGAAGAAGCGAATCGAGGCGCAGATTGAGAAGGATAAGCATCTGTACGCCAACTCGGGCAGTGCCTCCATCTACTTCTACTGCTCAAGCTGCAAGAAGAAGTCCAAGTGCGACTACTACCAGATGCAGACACGCTCAGCCGACGAGCCCATGACGACCTTCGTGACATGCCTAGAGTGTGATCGTCGCTGGAAGTTCTAAAGTCTCTTCCAAATATAATGGTCAGGTGGGAGCTTCATTCTAGACATCCTACAACAGTGATTGGACAAATTGTCAAGAAGCGTATCAGCCACGGAGACGCCCTGAATGTTGATGCGATGATTGATGCGTACAATGTCCTTCATAAGGGAGATTTCAAGTCTGCCGAAGAGATTCGTCGATCGTTTTTTCGTAACGGTCAGCCGCTTTTGACGCCAAAGCAGGCAGATAACGTGTATCGCGCAATCCACGGAAAGCAGTTGGGAGGACGCGACAGTCTAATCAACGAGACAGCCGAGAGCGTTATTGATACGCTCAGCGGTGTTCAGCGCGGTCCAGCACTCGCGCCAGGAGCTGCTGCGGCCATTGACAAGGCATACAAGACGTTCCAGCTCGTGCTGCGGATTGTCCTGCCGTGGGTCTTCATTCTGGATACTGTTCAGCATACCCCGCTCTTTGGAGAGTTGATCGGAGCGGCTCTGGATATTACGGCGGCAACTCTCCCCGTGATCGCCACCATGTTCCAGTCAAATACCCCAGCTATTGTCGGTCTGATCCCAGTCCCGTATGCGGGAACCATCGGCATCATTCTTGGATGGCTGTTTTCTGCCTGGTTTCTGTGGTTGGCAGCGGTGATTGCCCTGTCCCGCAAGGACTTTGCCGGTGCGCTCGAGGCGACGGCAGGTATGATTCCCGTGGTCGGTGCGTCGGCGATGAAGATTGTATCCTCTGTCGATCGTGTCAGTACAAAACTCGCCAATCGTGCCGAGAAGATCATGGCGTCTATTTCGCACGCGTACGGCAGCGCCATGGGGGCTATCAATAAGGTTCGCGCCAAGATTCCTACCAGTCTTCCAAGTGTCAAGGATCTCAAGTCAAAGATGCCGACCGTAGCAGAACTCAAGGCAAATGTACCAAACGCAGCAGATTTCAAGGCGAAGATACCGAGTATGAGCGATATTAAGGAGAAGGCGGCGGATCTGAAAGACGAGAACCCGAAACCCCCCGCGGCCGAGGACAAGGCTGAAGCCAAGGCTGAAGCCAAGGCCGAGCCAGCCACCGACAATTCAAAGAAGGAGGCTGACAAGAAGAAGGAGGAGCCGAAGAAGTCCTTTGCGCCTTCCAAGACGCGCAAGGGAAAGAAAGGCGGACGCCGCACACGTCGCCGGTAGGCTCCTTCGAACCATCGACGGTAGGCTCCGCGGAGTCGCCACAGGTGCTCTGATTTACCAGTAAGTACCCTAGTCATATAACAATGACGGACGTACCTGTTGCTGAAACCCTGAAGGCGTGGATTGCCCTGGATGATGAACTCCGCGCCATTCGCGAACGCACCAAGACCATCAATGCCGAGAAGCAGAAGCTGGGAGAGAACGTTCTCACTTTTATGCGCGAGAACGCCGTGGATGATTTCAAGCTGGAGGGCAGTGGCGCTGGCTCTATTTCTCGGTCGGTAAGGACCTCCAAGCCCGCTCTCCGTCGTAATGTTGTGCATACCCAGATCCTCCTTCACTTCTCCGACCAGCCCGAGAAGGTGGCTGAAGCTCTCCGTGCGATTGAAGGTGTGGCTGAGGGCGAGGACATGTCAGCGACCGGGACGCAGAAGGAACTCTTGACTCGTCGAGTTCCTCGCAAAAAGACTTAGGTGTTCCCAAAGAAACTAACTAATGACAACTGAGGAATGCACACTCTGCTACGAACGACTCGACGTCCCGGCCTTTGAGCGAAATACGACGGGCGATGTGATCATCGGCGACACTTCGACCCGTCTTCTGTGTGGACACGCCTATCACACTCCCTGCCTGATCCGCTCGCTCCAGCACATGGCACGCTGTCCCCTCTGCAACGTCCTCCAAGACCAGAACAACGGAAACGATGACATGTGGAGGGCTCGCATGCAGTTGGAGGGGCGGTGTCAGAAAGTCCTTCAAGATGTGAGGCGCTCCCCCGAGATACGCGAACACCTTGCCGATTACAGGGCTTTTCATACCGAACTAACGGGGAAGCACAAGGAGTTTCAACGACGGATGAAGGAATACAAGAAGCAGCTGAGAGAAGACATGGGGATTGATAAGTTATGGGCGGATGTCCAGAAGATGCGAGCAGACACGACTCAGGTATTCAGGAAGGAGGTTCGGAAGCGAGGCACCCTGTTCCAAGGAGCCCTGGCATGTCTCCTGAAATACAAACAGGAAAAAGTCTTATTCGGAGACTCGCCGTGGTATTTTAAGCGTAAAATCAACCGCTATTTCTATTAATGAACTCGAGCCTCGTACTGCCCGCCATGGTTATGGGCACGATCTTCTTCGCTTACGTCCGCTTGTTCAACTCCACGATGGAGACATACAAGAAGAGTGGTTATACTATGTCGTGGGACGACTACTTTCGCTCACACACGGAATCGCCTGCGGTAGCTCCTGATGGAGGAGCGGAGCGTCGGTTTGTTCCACAATATGAATCGCGATAGAGTTCCAGCACGGGTGGGATCAGTCCAGTCCTCATGCATGTGAGCATGACGGGCAATATACCTATTTTTACGAGTTGTGTCGTGGTGTTTGGTGAAATCGGAATATCCCCTTTGACCAAACGGCTGAACAATTTCGCGTCCATTCGCTTTCACAAAGACAGCATCCCACTTTTTCTCGGGATTATGGGAGCGCTTGATGGTTTTCAGGCGCAGTCCTCGCATTATCCTACTATGACAAATTTTAAGACATCTGTTTAGATGACCTAAAATCTGCCTCCTACCTGAGTCGAACAGGTGACCTCCCGCTTACAAAGCGGATGCACTAACCAACTGTGCTAAAAAGGCTTGTGTGTGCTCTCAGGCGGTCTCGATCCGCCGACTTCCTCCTACCTAAGCATACGGACGAGCGTATAAGAGAGGGATTCTACCAACTGAAATATGAGAGCGTATCGCCACACATTAAACGAGGGGGTAGCGCTTAAATCTATTGAGTATATAACAGCGATGAACGCCTTTATCCTCGCGAATCCATCTGTCCTCGCTCACATGATCAATGGATTTCTCCTTATGCTTACTGGCGTACTGGTTGCCTGGAATTTCCGCACCCTGCGCAAGAGCAACCCGTACCGCCTTGTGCTGCTTGTGAGCATTCTCTCAATTGCGGTAGGAATCCATGCGCTCTCTCACCTGGGTCTGGAGTCGATGTATGGTCTATCCCCTGCTAAACTGTTTCATGCTTAATCTCTGTTCAGAGACTCAGAATGAGCGGTTCTTGTTGGGATCGAACCAACTACCTTCCGGTGGGCTAATTCTGGAAGAATAACAGCCAGATGCTCTACCAGGTGAGCTAAAGAACCATGTCTCAGGAGCCGGAATCGAACCAGCGACATGCGGAGTTTCATTGAGCAGTCTGTAATCCACTACAATCCGCCACTCTACCAACTGAGTTATCCCGAGCTCGCAGGTCTCTCCCGGACTCGAACCGGGGTTGTGAGAATCAGAACCTCACGTACTAACCATCTATACGAAGAGACCAGCATATGAATATGAGCCTCCTTCCGTAAATGTTTATTCGTCTAGAAATAACATGAGTACTCCGATCCACCATTACGTATTTAATACTTCAGTTGCCTTTCTCCACATAGTTTATGTCGCCGTTGCCTTCGGGTTCCTGGATAAGGAACCAGACTATCTGGAAACAATCGATTACTCTGTCAAGGTGTTTATAGCTCTCTTCCTTCTCTGGCGTTTTAATCCTTGGGCAAAGATTGCGTTTTCCGACTTTGATCGGCGCGTCGTGTTTTCCGCGGGAATGTTCCTCTTTACAGTCACGATCGTGAATAACTACCTACTCTCCTATGTTGAAAAAGGCAAAGCGTTGGGCAAGAGCGCACTTCAATCTGTGCGTTCTTCCCTCGCATCGTAACACACATCCGCTTGGCATTGGGAGTTGGTGCATGGAGGCTCCTCCCTCTTTTCACGGCATTCTCCGCAGAACTGTACTTTCAGTCCTTCGCAGTATTCCCAGTTCTCGTTTTCCACCTGCTCGATTGTCTCAGCTATCTTCCCACACTTGTCGCACTTCACCTCTTCTTGGACCATATAGAAATTCAGAGTATGCAATAGACGAACTACGCAACAACAACATTCGTTTTGGGGATTTTCAACATGTACGACTGTAGTCTTGTATAGTTATAATATGGGGTCGCGATTAAGCAATACCTCGTGGTGCTGGAGTCCCCGCAAGCGACCCCCTGAACACGATCCTCCTCCACCACCAAAAAAGACGGAATTTCAACTGGATTATGAGCGACAGGTGGATGAATATATCAAAAAATGGGAAGAAGAGAACCGAATTGGGAAGGTCCCCGATCTCCTCAGTCTTGACGGCTGGACAGATACTACATCTACCTCGCAACCTCGCCGTTCGCTTCGTCAATATTAAATCCGTTGATGTGCCATATACCCTTGCACGTTTTCTCATAGTGACCATGGAATCCGCACCGGTAGCACGCAAGATCATCGGTATGTACGTTGCGGTATCCGTACATCGTAAAGTAGTTGTTCAGGCGGTCCAATTCGTCTTGGGGGGATGCGTTCTTCTTGACGGACTGCAGATTGATCGGCTTGTACCTCTTTGTCCAGTTGGAGGCGGTGCCAGCCAGGTGGTCATTCCATACTATATTCATATCCCTCTCCGTCCGCCCAACGTAGTAATGCCCCTCGGTCAGCTGCAGGGTGTAGAGAGTGATTGACATCTTGGTCTGTTGTGTTTTCTAATGAAAAATGTTCCGTTTTATGCCCAATCGACAACAATATGGCGTTCGCCGTTTCGGTAGTTGAGGAGAATGTAGATTGAGACGTCCGGCAGACTATCCATCAGCTCTAGAATAATGTTCTCGGTGAGTTCGTCTTCTTCGATGGGTCTGGCTTCATCAATATAATTGGAGTCTCCCACGGATGCCGCTACAATAACGTTGGCGACGATGATTTGTCCCTGGAAATGTGCGGTTCCCAGAATTTGATACTTTTTTAGATCTTGGAGGTCCGTGCGTGTGATAGGTTCAAACATGGTTGTGGGCACTTTTTGGATGTTCCCGAGTCTCAGCAATCCGTTTTTGATCTCGTCAAACAATAAATGGACGAAGATGTGTGTGAGCGATGCTGGAAAATGGTCAAGATTGACGAGATGATGTATCGTGTATGTTTTGCCTGTTTATCATCGCACTAGCCCTGGCGGTTGCGCAGGATCGCGATCTTTTTGCCGTTGTGGCAGACGATAGAATCGGCCATGAAGATGACGGTCCAGATAACGTCGTGCTCCTCCTGGAAATCCAGGCTCTTGAAGACTGCAGTGGTACAAGTACCTTCCATAAGCGGTGCAGCTACATCTCGGATGACCTTGAGAGGGTGATCTAGATAGTTGATGATTTCGTCGAGACTCATCGGCGCCATCATCCAGTATGTTACCGTCTTATTATCATCGTTCAAGATTCCAAGTGCAGTGCAGCCTCCCATGTTTGCGTATGCCTTGGATACCCTTAACAAAAAACGAATCCGTTTCAGTAGTTTTATAAGAGAGAACAACAAGATGACAACTGACAAGCTTCTCCGTTTCCGTTATGATGATCAAGGCGTCCGCTGCTGGGAGTTCAAGTGTGCTGGCTGGATCTCCGAGCGCGACCGTCTCACCACCGACGCCCACCTCCGCAAGATGATTGAAGCCCATCCTGAGTTTCAGGGATGGGTGGATGAAAGCGACGATGAAAGCAACGAGTATTAGTGCCAAGGGTTATAGCTGTCGTGACCGACCATGCCGCCGTACGCCGAACCGTAGCCGTAATAAGAATCCATCGTGCGCGTGATAATGGAGTGGAGACTGGGGCGTGGATCGGGGGGAGGAGCGGACAAGAGTTCAAGCGCCTTTTTCCGTGCCTCTTCGGGCGACTTACAATCCCATACTCGCACCCGCATCGGTAGAACTTTTGACTCGTTACACTTGTCACAGCACTGCGAGGTCTCGTCCTCTACTTCGCACAGCGGGAACGGATTGTTGTCGGGATTGGGTTCTGAGCAGAAACAGCACTTCGGCAGCTTTTTTGCGCGCGTCTTATCTGCGTCAAACTGGGCGCAGCAGGAGCAGGGCTTACCCCACGCCCATGCATTCTTGCGACGGGTAGGCTTCATCGTGTGTATGTTCGTTGAAAACACACAAGATGTTCGTCATCCATTTTCATCTATCTAACGTTCAAACCAGCGGATCCGTTTCCACACATTACTTACGAGTGTATTTGGACGTGCGACGGCGGGTGCTGCGCTTCCGACGAGTCGTACGACGGCGGCGGCGCCGACCTCCATTTTCCTGCATATCAACATCATCGTAGTTATCAATGTCCGCTGGGGATATCGGATAGAACGAGTAGTCTCCTACCACGTCATCCTTTACCCGTATGCGGACAACGGCTGGCGGGTCTCCGGCATAGAGGGGGCGCCAGTTCCTGTCTACTAATATGTCCTGGTTGGTGAGGACTCCCTTGTAGTCAAAAATGTATAACATGAACCGATGAGACGCATATTTACCCACCATGCCGTGTAATCCTCCAACCCGATTGTTCGGATCTACCGCAGATATATAGTATAGCTGACCCGCAACAAGAGCGTTCGGAGGAACCGGCTGTACATTTACCGGGGGCTGCTTGTACTGCGCACCAGCGGGAAGAACGGGACTGGCGGGTTCGAAATCGGGCATTATATAGTGATAACACTTTACTCCTTTTCGTCCTCGTCCGGCATTCCGAGACACACTTCGCCACACCAGTTCCCGAAATCCTCTAGCTGCTCCTCCACAAACGCCTTGACTAGACTGCACATACGACCCAGCTTGAGTTCGTCCTCCTGGATATCCACATACGCTTTGAGAAAGTTACGAGTCATGCCCGCTACCAAGCGAATATCGTTCTCAACTTTCAGCGTAATGTAGTTTCCAAACCGCTTCTTGAACTCCCCGGCATACATGTCTGGGATTTCAAAGCTAGCCTCTCCCTGTAGCCAGCACATGAAGAAGCCCTTGCGATCCTCAAATTTTAGATATGAATCCTTCACCATCTCCGCCACCATGTCAGGGAGATACGCCTTCACGAGTGCTAGACGATCCTCGTAGTTCATCTTGGTATGCTACTGAAAAAGACTGGGGGTGCAGGGATTCGTTTTTACGACCAATCTACAATAATTCCACTCTCAATAACTTTATTATTCATATTCCTTGTCTCGCGGTATTCGACTATACAACCTGGAAACAGAGTTCGCAGTTCAATAACAATGTCATTACACATATCATTAATATGACCACTCGTATCAATAACACGTCTCGTTTCAATACTTGAAGTCGCAAATTGCTTGATTTGTTGATAGTATTGGCGAACATAATTATGAATATTATTGCGCCTCATGATGCGATCAGCCTCGGCCTTAAGGTTCTGTAGCTGCTCACGAGTAATTGGCTCCATTCTGCTGTATGCTACTGAAAAAGACTGGGGGTTGATGGATCCGTTTTCTACACTTCCTTCGCCGATAGCGCCGTGCTCCACGCAAATAGCCAGAGACCGCTCTTCTCGCACTTCTCCAGGATTTTTGCGCTTAGCTTCGTCCGCGGCTGAGCAGCATACCGGGTGTTCAAGGCATTCAGCCGCTCAGCGAGATCCTTCATCGTGAGCCCTGTCTCGCGCTGCAGCCGGGTAATCTGATCCGTCAGCCCGTCGCGGTTGTAATTGGGACGCTGCGGACGCTCGGACGCGACTTCGTGCGTAGGATACTCCTTCTTGAACCACTTCACAAAGTCCTCAATCTCCAGCTTGAGAGACGACTCGGTCTCCACAACGTAGAGGTCGGGGACGCTCACCGACTTATTGATACGGCGGAACTCGTGCATCACGATCTCATCGGTGACATCCCAGAGGATATCGACGAGAACGGTGATCTCCAGATCCTTTAGCGCCAGACGCCGATGGTTGCCCTCAAAGCACACTAGACCATCGCCAGGGATGTAGGCAAGGTTCAGGAGACCATCCATGCGATTGAACTGGGCATTCCACTCACGGATCTCGGCGATACGAGTCTCGGTGGGTGGGCGGTTGTACTTCCAGGTCTTGATATCCAACTTCTTGAAAATCTCGGGGGGAATCGCGTAGATGTTGGTGGAATGGATGCGATGAGGCATGAGAAAGGCCTGGATTGGAGCGGACATGGTTTTGAAAGTGAAAAAGATTTAGCAATGAAAGATCGGTTTTTTACTAAAAACGGACCAATCTGTATCTTCGCAGACCTATACATAAATAACACAACACCATGCCAGCGAGTCAGCAGCACGGATTTGAGTTTCAAGGCATCATTGAGCGCGAGGTCTTCCATCTAGAAGAGCCCCCGACGAGCTACACTGGAGCCCACGATATCCCTGCAGCCTACAACCGGTTTGATCCGAAAGAGAATGTATCCATCAAGGTTACTGGTTCCAATTCTATTGGAATGGGTGATCCTATGCGCATCTTCAACTACTCCCCTGACGAGAAACATACTGCCCTTGTCATCTATTACAAGCAGGAGCCATCTGTAAAGAAAATCGTAAAAATTGTCGAGTTCTCCCTTGATAACAAGCGTGCGCTCTTTGGAGACGTTACGCGTGCAGACATTGAGGGGCTCATTCGCGAGATCAGGTCTGTTCCGGCTCGCGCACCCAACGAGGAACTCATAGTACATCGCGAACGTATTAACGCGATGACACGAGAACTAAGCCGCATGTCGGGTGCAATTCGCTTCAATGCAAAAATTGACTCTACGACCCAGCGTCGCTTGCAATGCACCATCACTGCGATCCCCGACGAGATTATTGAGTATTCAGAGACATCTGCTTACGTTCGAGGCGTTTGGATCACGGACCACGTTGCATCAGACGTCCGGACTCGAAATCCCCGCTAGGATCCTGTTCAGAACCTCATTGGCTTCTGATTTCGATAGACTACGAGGACCCGCTGTATTACTTGGAAACACGTGAGCATTTACGTGGTCAATAATTTTTTGAGTGTGGCTGACATACTCCTCCCCGAGTTTCAGGTAGTAATGATACTGGTGTCCGGCATCGTTCTCTGGAATCCGATAACACTTTCCCGCCCTTCCACCCGCACGCTTGAACGCAATGTCGAACGGATCGTCATGCTTGACATACGCAAACCCTTCTTCGACCACCGGATCGGGGACAACACGATTCGTCTCCTTCTTCACCCATACCTGAAACACGCAAGGGACATCGTAATCAGTATCATTCACGAGAAACGAATTCTTCCCAAGTTCTTCGCTGTATTCGCAGTGGAACTTGAGCGGGAATGCTCGGTTCATACTAGGCTTCACGAACGAGCGAGGAAGGATGAATGCAATCATATCTGCGAACTCGGCTGCGTGTTTTATAAACGACTTTGCGAGAGATGCCTGACGACCAAACGGCGGATTCCCAAACACAATGCGCTTGCGCTCCGTTGTTGGAACCCAGGTCAGGAAATCGCCCGGAAGTATATCTGCAGACTTGGGGTCAATGTCGATCCCAAGTTTATCTAGGCCACTCGGTACCGCATTCAGAAACGATCCAGAACCTGCAGATGGTTCAATCCACTGATATGCCGTTGGATCCTGGCACGTGGCTAGAATTGTCTCGATACATCCTTGAGCAACAGACGGTTTCGTATAATACTGATCTTTCTCGTTCTTACGGAATTTTCCGGTATCCTGCATGCTTGTCTCATCCTTAGACATTTATGTACGGTGCTCACCGTACAATCCTGTCGTCCGTTTTTATCGCCAATAGACAATGGCACGCACCCAGAAAAAGACGTTCAAGTTCCCCCGCCGATTCACCCGCAAGCACTGCATGGGCAAGCCCTGTAGGCGCATGGGATTCACGGAGAAGGCGTCGTGCCGTCCGTACAAAAACTGCTACCGAAAGTAGCCCCTAAGTATAAAAATAGATCCTCTACCGTATCTCATCGCCTACTTTTACGGGGTGATAGTGCTTTGTCTATACTATATGATGCTGGCGTTGAGGGAGCGCTGTTAGACGACTGGATCCTGTTGGTATAGTAGATTATCTTCGTAATCATAGATCTTGGGACAGAAGTTGTACTCCTTGGATAGAACATAAAGCAACGCTTTGTTTTCAGAAGTCATCTGGAAATCTGTGGAGGGTGCAAGATACAGCGAGGCATGCATATCCTTGTCCGGATACGCTTCCCGAGCATATGTCCAATACCCAAGTAGCTGGTGGAAGTCCTGAACAGTCGGGCGGATATTCTTTTTGAACTCCATCACAGTATATTTTGATCCATTCTTTTCAAACAGATCCATCGGCGGACCAGAAATGCCACCGAGGGATACCCCCCGCCCCTTCTCGATACTATAACCGACAATTCCAGCCGAGCGCATCATCCGTTCGCGTTTCGCCTTAAACGTATCACGGATCTCGCCCTCACACCTGTCATCCTCGACAATCCACATCTTCGTAATATTGTTCGAAATAAGCGTAACAAGCTCGTCAAACAAGGGGCTATCGACAAACCTGTTCTTGGTTGGGACGGTAGCCGGAAGAACATCCTGCTGACCAACCAGGTTGATGATATGAATAATTCCATTCAGGCTATTATGAGGCCGCTGTCCATAGATAGCCGTGAAGAGATTCCGAGCATCATCGTTGTTGATCGCCTCAATGCACCTCCCGTTCTTGAATATGTAGGTTCCAATCGCCTGCAGACCATACTTGAAGATGTTCGACCCGGGAATACTCCGTGCGATGTCCTTCAGCTTGATTTCCACGATCTCGGCCTTACCACCGGCACTCAGTGGATACACCTTCTTTGAGCGATAGACATCTACGTAATCAAGAACATCCGGATTCCGGAATGAGAAAGGCGTGACCTTCTCGCCGTTGTAGAAGAGCTGAATGTCGCCATTGAGGATCTTCTCGACGCACTGCCACATGTGCGCAAGGTGGTTCTTGAACCGAACTCCAATTTCCTTGTCCTTATTGTCCATCTTCGTTCCGGTCTTGAAGAACCCTTTGAACAAAGATTGTGTGATCGGGAACTGGATAAGAGAACCTGGCTCGGCGCTCTTATCTTCACCGGGCCATGCAGTTACACGCGAAATAGACATCTGGTTAGAGTACGGCGCTGATATGCGGTAGAACTTCAAGACGCCACTCTCGGTGCGCTTAATGAAGATCTTCCACCCCTTATTTTCCGGATCGAGAATTGCAAGCGAGGTCTTGAGGCCACACCCGTGCTCGTTGAGAAGCGTGGGATTCTGACCACCGTATGTGAGGCAACGAATAATACCTTCATCGGTTGGGAACGTGGTGCCTCCAGAGTGCTCGATATATCCAGTATGTGTGTCGAATGTGAGTCGGACATAGACCTTTCCACTTCCAGAGACGCCTGCCTGAATAGCTGCGATCGCGTTATCCACTAGTTCGTCGATCGACTGGCGAGGAGAGTGCTGCTGCTTCGACCACGCAATCCAGTTTGCAGCCTCTACACTTCCAACACTCTTGAGCTCAAAGGTCTTTATGTAATCTGACATCCTATATATGCCAGTAGATCCCGATGATCTGGGATACATCCGTTTTTGCAACAGACATTCTGTGTAAGTTTAACATCATAGATGTTTCCTGCGAGCAGTCCGAAGGAGTCGTTTCCTACGAGAGGCTCGTTTCCTACGTGTCTTCCGCGTCTTTCCACCGGCTGCACGACATATGAGTCCAAACAGAGGATCTTCGCGCAGTGTTCTTCCCTTATGGTTAGGAAGCCCAGGACGAGCAACGGAAGACTTTACAATAATAGGTGTATCCACATGCGCAACGGGGAGCAGTCCAGTTGTGAGTTCTCTGTAGAACCTGGAGTTCTTAAACGTACCGTCTGGTCCATATGCTCCAGCAGCTGCCGAATTGGTTAGAATAACGATAGCGATTCCATTTTCTGCGCAGTATCCGAATATGTCGCGCTGCAGCATACTCAGACGATCTATCCCACACAAGTACTGAAGCGTTTGCTCTGCAATACGGGCAGTCTCGCCTTGTCCTGGATGCAGCGCTTCAATCTCCTTTCCTCGTTGAACAGCGACTGGATTCCCACACGTTTCGGGTGTGGTCAGAGGATTGGAACCTATGCTCGATCGCACTACATCGACGAATGACATGTCCATATCCTCAAATCGCACTGGCGCAATGATTCCTTCGATCTGCGTAATTGTGCGATCCCAGTCCAAGATAACGACACGCTTCTTATCTACATTTTTCGCGGCCCAGGCGTGGAATGGAGGAATGTGTTCTGCTCGTATTCCAGACTCCGGATCGTGCGTATCGGTTGCCTCGATACCCCCCAAAATCTTAATGTAATCGTTATTCTCCAACTCTGGGGGTAGATTGCGATTGCGTATCGGCGATTCTCGATAACGACCGCCATCCGGGGTCTTGATGCACGTAATGACTGGACAGTACGCGCTCACCTCAACAATTCGTCGCTCTTCATTGTCAAAAAAATAGCCTATCTCGTACGGAGCAGCCATTGTACAATTAGGATATATCATTTTTCACGTCTGGTTCCAGACATCAAAAAAACCAAACTACACCCGCCGGGAACCGAACCCGGGTCACAACCTTGGAAGGGTCGCATTCTACCACTGAACTACAGGTGTTACTTGCGGGCTCCGCTAATCCCACATATGACTGAGAGCGTGGCATTTAAATCATTTGTCATAAATCAAATGAATATATACAACCTGACTTTCAAGTATGTTGTCACCAGCCAGGCAGTTCTGTGGACAGGGTTTCTCTTACATCATTCAACCACATCGTCACACCGATACGGCAACTGTAACTGCGTTTTAAATCGCTTTGATAAACAATGAGTCTTATTGGAGTGGTCGGTCTTGGAATTGGGATTTTCTTCCTGATCTTCCTGATGTATCAGAGCACCTTCCATCCGCGCAAGTACTATCGTTACAACAAAGAGAAGGGGCGTCATCCTCATGGGTGCGGGTGCGGTTGCCAGCGCAGGATGCATCCTGCGATGTAAATAATCGTCCAAGAATATAATGGCTGCTCCCGCTCCCGTATCTGCAGCATCTCCTGTCCCCGAATCCATCGAGACTATTGACAGTACCTCCTCTGTTGGATCGGCTGGAAAGTCGGCTGTGGGTATCTCCGACGGTCCCTTTTCTAAACTGGGTGCCAAGATTGTGAATAAGGGAGGGTACGATATCCTGAAGTTTGAACTACAGCCCGGATCCTCTGTGATCACCAACCAGGAGACAATGGCATATATGGACGGCGCACTTTCCATGACGGGTACCCTGGGCAATGGTGGTCTGTTCAGCGGACTACTTCGTGGAGTCACCGGAGCATCCGTTGTCCAGAACGCGGTAACCAATCCGACACAGGTTCCCATGCGCATTTATCTGAGCCCCTTTCTAGATGGATCTATCGTACAGGTGGATCTCAAAGCGGGCGAGACGTGGAAGTTTGCCGACAAGTCGTTCATGGCTTGCACGCCGAATCTCAAGGTTAGCGGCGATATCAATATTTTCAATAATTTCCGTCTGGGGTTTGCAGGCGCGGGTCTCACTTATACGACGGTAGAGGCTCCTACGGACGGATACGTCTGGGTATCTGCGTACGGCGGCGCGGATTTCCACGGTATAGATATGGGAACGGGGACCACAACGCCCCTTTTCATCAACCACGGGTGTTTCCTTGGAATGCTGTCAAAGAGCCCCTCGGTTGATTTCTGGCAGGATTACGTCCGCGTTGGAACGGCGGGTGGATTCATGAACACGGTTCTCACGGGTACAGGGTTCATTATGAAGATCCAGGACAGCAGTCCCCCGAAGCGGCCGGGCCCTGTAAAGTGCGTGGTCTTGACCCAGAGCCTGAATCGATCGCATCTGGAGCAGTACGTCAAGAAGATTGCCACAACAGTCGCACGCGAGGTATCATCGTCTAATTCAGAATCAAGCGGTGAGGTGTCTGGAACTATTCCTACACTCTTCCGTATGGGGTTTGGTGGAAAGGCTCCTCGCAACCGCACATTCAAAAAACGCCGTCTCCCTTCTAAGTAATGTCTGAGACAAAGGAGGATCCAGAAACAAGCTCTGGACTCATGTGGTCAGCGTCGATTGACACCATGCTCGCCAACTGGTGCGACCAATCTAAATCGTTTGAGTGGATGAACACTGAAGCATACTCTCGCTACTCGGTGCGTTCAATGGCCATGTCCATTACCGTCAATATTTCTATTGCGTTGAGTGGAGTCGCAAACTTGATTGTGGGATCAGCCCAACTCACAAATGCGTCCGTTCCTCCATCCACGATTCTGGGCTGTGTCTCTATCGCCATCAGCATCATCAGTATGCTGGAAGACAAGTTTGACTGGATCACGATGGCGAACAATTTCAAGCAATCGAGTGTTCAGTGGAGCAACGTCTCCCGGAAACTAGAGGAGCAGCTAGCCGTACCTCCTTCTGGACGCAAGGACTGCGGGACCTTCCTGAAATACATCAAGCAGGACATCAATACGGTCTCGGCTACGAATTATATGATCCCGAAAGATATTCGGACAAAGTGCATGGAGAAGTTCGGAAAGGTTCCTCATTTTGATGTCCCCGATATTTGCGGACAGGTGGAGCACACAAGCGTTTATGTCGGAGAATCGAACAAGGTTCCTCTTCTCCCACCACCGGGACATGTGACAGTTTAGAAGGATCTTACTCTACGAACATATAATGGAGAAACTCGCATCCTATGTTCGCCAGAATGAACCCCTAGGTGGCGAACCAAAACTCGTCTATAACCGCATGGTCCGTCTCATGCTGGACTGGATGGACTCTCATCGCCCCCGTGATCTCAAAGTGTTTTTGGCACAGGAGGGGAAGGAGTACCCTCTTCTTCTGCGCCATCTGGAAGACAAACTTGGACTGACCGAAGTCATTCTAGATCGCGACCTTTTCCTACTTGCGTGGGATGCGCGCATTCCGCTTTGACCTGGACCGCCGCTTCACTGATATAGTCATACGCCCTTTTCCGTACCGAAGAGCAGCAGCTCCAGGAGCGCCTACAACCCTTGCCGCCACACCTCGCTCGAGTATTGGCGTCAATGTCCTGGGAATCAACTCATTGTACTGATGAACCGCACCCTGCAGTGGGTCAAAGGTTTTTAGGTTTGGATTTGATGCAAATGCAGGTGATATCGTCTCTATTCTCTTTCCAAACTTTGCAGCCATTGCGCGCATCTCGTCATCTACATCGCCGAGAGGGAGATGTATGAGGAAATCTTCGGCATTATTCCACAGCCAGTCACGTTGGCCCACGAGCTGACCAAGACCTTCAAGACCTACATCGTAAAGAAGTTCAGTTGGAGTCATCGTATGCGGATCTTGGGAAAAGTCTATCTTCCGCGCACGACCGAAATCAATGATAAAGACCTTGCCGCGGGAGTAGCTTCCTGGAACACTACTGCTCGCAAACTGTCCGATACCATCTGAAATCATCACATTATGGACATGTGAATCACCCTGGCTGTATCCGTATTCCAGTGCGAGAAGGTAGAACGCATACCGAGCATGAGACACTGCTGCCGCCTTTTCTTGGAGGGATACTGCAGGATCCGCCAGGATATCTCCAAGTGTTCGGTAACGTTCAGCCGACTGCATCATTGTGATACCGAGATCTGTTGCTCCCGCCTTCACCGCTGCGCTTACATGGGCATCCAGCCCAGGGAACAGCTTTACCCATCCAATACCCTCGGTTGTCTCAAGAGGTCGCAGCAACGGCTCGCGAAACAGAACGGGGGGTATAATCGGTTCTCCCGCCAAGAACTTGGAGTCGTACAGATCGTATTGGATATGAGATTCTCCGCGGAATCCATCGGTGGTATCGGTACGCTTACGTGCTTTCTGTCCTTTTCGGTCATACATATCAAACGATACTGACGCCTTGGATAAGAAGCTGATCTTGAAGATGAAATGGCGTACCTCCTGAAAACATGAGCGAGCCAACACGTTCGGAGGAGCCTTCATAGACTTGGGATCGCATGAAGTATTGCCGGGATCCTTGCACGCACACGTAGTAAAATCATGTTTATACACGGGCGAGGGGGTTCCATCATTCAGGGTTGCCTTGTAGATGAACCCGTAGAGGCTTCCATCGGTCAGAAGCTCTACTTTTGCATGGCTGACGATATAGAAGAGGATAACTCCCTTTGATGGCTCTTCTGCCAACATCTTCTGTCCGAGCGGGGAGAGAACGAAGCCGCCTTTCGTGGGGCCGCGCTTGATGCTTACCTCCATCTTGTTCAATAAGCCAGAAATATTCGGTAAGAACGGATCGCCAAAGATATTACGAGATAGACTAATAAGAATACAATGTCAATCGTAGGCGTTCAGTTTGGCATCATGTCTCCCGAGGAGATCCTCCGGAGGTCTGTTGTTGAGATCGTGACAGATAAGACGCATCAGGGCAACAACCCCGTGCCCGGTGGTGTGTTTGACCAGCGTCTCGGTGTCATCGAGAGTGGAAAGGTTTGCCCCACGTGCAAGCACACCAACCTACAATGCCAGGGCCACTTCGGGCACATCACGCTCGCTCGCCCCGTCTATCTCTACCAGTTTCTTGACCATACGATCAAGACCCTCAACTGCGTGTGCATCAACTGCTCTACGCTCTATATCACGAGCATGTCTGGGTTCAACGAGGAGGCTTACTTGAACTCCGAGCTGAAGGGAATGGAACGTCTCGCGGATATCCGCAAGCAGTCTGTGGATTTCGTCACCAAGTTTGCCAAGAAGGAGTCTCCCGTGTGCGGTACCTGCGGGACCCAGATGCTCAAGAAGGTGGAGAAGATCCAGGGTACAGTCTGCACGCTCCAGGGCAAGCTGGCGGGCAAGGATGAGGAGACCGTCGCTCTCCAGTCCGAGATGGTTCTCCGTTGCTTCCAGCGCATGACGGACAACACCGTGAAGATCCTCGGCTTCGACCCCAAGTTCTCCCGTCCAGCCTGGATGGTCTGCACCGTTCTCGCGGTGCCTCCGCTCACTGTGCGTCCGCCAGTGATGATGGACGACAACCAGCGCATGGACGACGATCTGTCCCACAAGCTCATTGATATCGTGCGCAACAACCAGGAGCTCCGCAAGCAGATGGACAAGGGCGCTCCCCGTGATTACATCATGAAGCACACGGAGATGCTGGAGTTTGATGTCGCAACCTACGTAGATAACGATATCAAGGGTATGGCTCCTGCTGCTCAGAGGAGCGGCCGCCCGCTCAAGACGCTCAAGTCGCGTCTCGGAGCCAAGACGGGTCGTGTGCGGGGCAACCTCATGGGTAAGCGAGTGGATTTCTCTGCGCGCTCCGTCATTACACCCGACGCCAACATCGACGTGGATGAGCTCGGTGTTCCCGAGGAGATTGCGCGAAACCTCACCAAGCCCGAGATTGTGACACCTCACAATCGCGATCGCCTGATGTCCTACGTCCGCAACGGCACCAAGTATCCTGGCGCCAAGTCGGTGTTCCTCAAGGAGGAGAAGCGCATGATGTCCTTGAAATACATGAACCCCGATATGATTGATCTGCACGAGGGCGATATTGTGCATCGCCACATGATTGACGGCGACAATGTGCTGTTCAACCGACAGCCATCGCTGCACAAGGGCTCGATGGAGTGCCATCGCGTCAAGGTGCTGCCCTACTCCACGTTCCGCCTGAACGTGTCGGCCACCAAGCCATACAATGCTGACTTTGACGGAGACGAGATGAATCTCCACCTCCCGCAGTCCATTGCAGCTGAGACGGAGCTCCAGCAGCTGGCCTCTGTCCTTCGCCTCATCATCAGTCCCCGCGAGAACTCACCGATCATTCAAATGGTGCAAGATACGCTCACGGGCGCCTTCCGCATCTCGGATCCCCGCGTCAAGATCCCCGAGCACCTGGCGATGAATATCATGTCCCGCCTGAAGAAGCCCATGAGCGCCTACAAGCGCACGGGCGCCGACCGCACGGGTATGGAAGTCATCTCGGGCGCGTTTCCGCTGATGAACTTTGACGAGCGTGTCACAATCAAGAACGGTCAGCTGGTGAAGGGTCGGCTGAAGAAGGGCGCGTTCAACACGACCTCGGAGGGTGTCCTGCACGTCCTCTACAACGACTTTGGATACAAGCGCTGCGGTCAGTTCATCAACGAGGTGCAGTCGATTGTCACCAAGTTCAATATGCACACGGGGTTTTCGACCGGTGCATCGGATCTGATTTCAAACAAGGAGACCACGGATTTCGTGGCCTCTACTTTGGCTCAGGGTCGGGCGGAGGTGCGCGAACTGCTGGCCAACGTCCATTCCGGTCGCTTCGTGAATATCAGCAGCCGCGAGAACGGCGAAGAGCTGGAGAACCAGATCATCAACATTCTCAAGAGTGTATCGGCCAAGATCTCGGGTCGTGTGATGGAATCCTTGCCCCGTGACAACCGTCTCGTGCAGATGGTTGAGTCAGGTGCCAAGGGCTCGGATCTCAATATGACGCAGATGGTAGCCCTGTTGGGGCAGCAGATCGTGGATGGCAAGCGTATCCAGAACACCCTGAAGGATCGCACGCTTCCCCACTTCACCAAGTTTGACGATGGCGCCGAGTCTCGTGGGTTCGTTGAGTCCTCGTTCGTAGAGGGACTTCGCCCTGCCGAGTACTTCTTCCACGCCATGGGCGGGCGCGAGGGTCTCATTGATACGGCCGTCAAGACGTCTGATACAGGTTACATCCAGCGCCGTATGATGAAGACGATGGAGGACATGCACGTGACCTACGACGGGACGGTGCGCAACAATATGGGCACGATAATCCAGTACCGCTACGGCGAGGACGGCGTGGAGTCTATTCAGGTGGAGGCTCAGCCGATCCGTCTGGCGATCATGACGCTGGAGGATATCTACAAGATGTTCGGTCTCAATCTTGCAGAGCTGAACCCCCTCCTGGTGGAGGCGGTGACGGAAGCCCCTGACCTGGTAGAGGACATTATCGCCGATCGCGAGATGTTGGTGCGCGACGTGTTCATGTTCATGAACACGGACAAGGTGCTGGCACCCGTCCATCTGAAGCGCCTGGTGGAGAAGTATCGCAATCCCTACTCTACCCGCTCGGATCTCACACCTGCGTATGTAGTGGAGCAGCTGACTGCCATCATGAAGGAACCGTGGATCGCTCCCAATCGCGTCTTCCACTGCCTCCTGCGCTACTACCTGGCTCCGCGCCGGTCCATCGTAGAGTACCGCTTCACGAAGGAGATCTTCGACGAGCTGATTCGCGAGGTTCGCTTCCGCTACCTCAAGAGCCTGGTGCATCCGGGCGAGATGGTGGGTGCGCTCGCTGCCCAGTCGGTGGGTGAGCCAGTCACGCAGCTGACCCTGAACACCTTCCACTCGGCCGGTACGGTCAAGGCCGGTGCCACGCAGGGTGTCCCGCGTATTCACGAGCTGCTGAGCGTGACGCGCAACCCTAAGAACCCCCTGAACTTTGTGTATCTCGACTCGTCTATTGCCGAGACGAAGGAGAAGGCGATCATGCTGTCTCGCGAGATCCAGCGCACGACACTCCGCGATATCACGACGGCTGTTCGTATGTACTATGACACAGCTCCGCTGAGCCCTGACTCTGTGGTGGCCGAGGACAGGCAGATTCTAGAGACATTCCGGCTGTTCTCGGTGAGTAACGGTGCCGAGTGTGCGTCTCCCTGGATTATGCGTCTGGAGCTGAGCACGACGGAGATGGCGGCTCGCTACATCCACGACCTGGTGGGTATCCAGAGCGCCATTGAGCGAGCAGGACTGAACATCCTGCACTGCGTCTATACCAACAAGGATGTGGATGACAAGAGCGTCGTGATGCGCATCGTGTTTCCCGAGGATGTGGTCAAGGATCTCCTGACCCTGCGGTTCCTGGAGGAGCGTGTCTTGGATGTCGTAGTGGTCGGCATTGACGGTGTGGGTCGCGTGTATCCCCGCGAGGTGAATAAGGAGCTGTCGTGGGACAATTCCACCTCCACCTATATCTGCAAGAAGCAGTATGTCCTGGATGTGGAGGGTACGAACCTATACGAGCTGCTGGTCCGCGACGATGTGGATCCCACTCGCACCTTCTCGAACGATATTCACGAGGTGTATGATGTGTTCGGCATCGAGGCTGCGCGCTTTGCCCTCTACACGGAATTCACCGAGGTATTTGACGCTGCGGGTGCATACGTCAATTACCACCATATGGCGGTACTCCTGGATTCTATGACCTACCAGGGTCGGTTGGTGTCGGTGGATCGCTTCGGTATCGGCAAGCACGCCAATGGTGTCCTGGCGAACTCGTCGTTTGAGGAGACGTCCAAACATCTGTTCAATGCTGCGGTGTCGGCAGAGTACGATCCCATGCAGGGTGTGTCGGCGAACATCATGTTCGGCCAGAAGCCTCCGTGCGGAACGGGGCTGGTGGATATCCTGCTGGACGAGACCCGGCTGCAGGAGGGTGGGGAGGAGGATACCTTCTACGACTACCGCGCTGACGTGAAGACGCGGACCGCCGATGTCAAGAAGAAGGCGGAAGAGGAAGCTGGGGCTACCGAGTGCAAGTTGGAGGATATTACGATGTGGTAATCCTATTAAGTAAATAAGTAATGAGCAACGTCCCAAAAACGAATTTACAATTTTTGCGTATTAACGATGTCTTATACAACTGCAATGTCCGCTACTTCCGAGACTGTGACAGCCGTTTCCGAGAAGTTCCAGTACGGACAGCAAGTCAAGTTCGAGATTGTGGATGTCATCCACATGTTCAAAACATCAAAGAGCCTTGTCCAGTATGCAAAGACGCGGCACCACGGCAACATCCTGCTCATGGATGACGAGGTCCAGTATTCGACGCAGGATGAACATCGGTACCATGAAATGCTGGTGAGCCCAGTCTTTGATGGTCCTGGAAAGTACAAGGATGTACTCATCCTAGGAGGTGGCGACGGGCTGGCGGCGAGGACGCTGTATGAGACTGTCGGAGAGCACACCATCAACTCAGTGACTATCGTAGATTGGGATCCTGAGTTCGTGGAGTTTGCCAAGACTCTCCCCGAGTCAGGCGGAGCGCTAACTGATCCACGGACGACCCTGGTGTTTGAGGATGCACTCGCATTCGTCAGGAAGGGTGGGAGGAAGTATGATGCGATCTTGATGGATCTTCCCGATCCCGATGGAGTTGAAATGGAGTGTCTCTATCAATGCATTCTCTATGGACTCCTTCCACTCTGCAAGCAGGACTGCGTAGTCATCTCGCACGTGGGTCCAGTGAGTCTCGACAATCATCATCCGTGCTGGGATTTCATCAGGTTGTTTCATGACAACATGATGAAGTCTCTTGAGTATCCGGAGATTACATTGAACAATCGTTACATTCCATCCTATGCTCACGAATGGGCAGTGATGGCGGCGTATATGGGTCGCTGCTGTCCGCAGAGGGAGATGAACCATAATGCAGATATTATGGCGATCTATGACTCAGTCCTTATCGCCGCCCCGCGCGGCGCGTGCGGCGTCCGCCCTTAGGCATGGCTGTAGGCTTGCCCGAGTACGGCGTCTGGGCAGGGGTGCCGCCAACAGACGCAGGGGCGAGCTGCTGGCCTCCGCGGTGTCCGGGGCGGTGGCTTCCTCCCGACATCAGCGCGGGGTTGCCCTTCCACGTCGCGTCAGGGAGGCGCTGGGTGGGGGCTGCACCGTCAGACAGGACTGATCCAGTGTAGGGGCCGCCCGCGAACGAGTACAGCTGACCACCCTTGTGCTTGCGCGTACGACGGCCGCCCATCGGGCCAGCCTTACCGAGCATCTGACCGCCCTTCTTGCTCTGCTTCTTGTACGACTTGGAGGCGAGCTTCATCGCCTCACCCAGGGACAGCTCAGGGTTCTTCTTCTGAACATCGGTGAGGTGATTCATCCAGTTGTTTGCCATTTTATTCTTTAGGTAGACTTTATTGTGAAGTCGTACATAGGAGATGCCATCCGCTTCGGCTGGAAGGACACATTAGGATTCTGGGGTGAGGGTTCCTTGTAGGTGAGCGGCTTGTAACGCAGTGGCTCGGGCTTGATCGCAAATGAGCTCTCTAGGAACTTGCCGGCATAGAGTTCCATTGCATTGTCCAGGCTGCCGTACATCATGCCCACCCACTGACATCCATATGTAAAACAAATTTCGGGGTTGGAGTTTTTGAACGCAGTGGTGTCCATATCCGGGACAACCATCGTGATATTGCGCTTGTTAAACTCAATCAGCTCTTCATGATCATACGTTTGCGCCGCTTCGGTATATGTCAGGCGACGCATCCGCGACGACGACCACGAGATATTCACCAGCTCTTCCATTCCGTTGCCCTTGGTCGCATCGTCGGAGGTGACAATGAGTTTTCCCATAAGATTACAGATGGGTTCTACCGCCAGATTCTTGCGCTGGAAGCTGTAAGACGAACTCAGCATAAACTTGCGGAGGGTTGTCTTCATCGTATCTGCACACTCGTTGATGAGAGCGGTGTTGTTGGTATGGAAGACAATAGAGACCACAAAAGGATTCTTGTATCCCGCTGTCACATCGGCACTAAAGGCTGAATTGGCGATCTCCGTGCAACAGTCCTCGAATGGCAGAGTGTTGTAGGTGAGCATCTTCATAGACTTTTTGCTTCCTACACCCACTACCGCCTTTTTATTGACTTCATAAATGTGTAGCTCGACGAGACGGCTACCCGCGCGAATCACCTTTTCAATTGCCTTCGGGGTGATGTAGGTATAGACAGTAGTCGCTGGGAGAACGGTGTATCCTGATGACGCCATATAGTAGTCACACAGGGTATCCTTGTTGGGGCAGGCGAGGGGTGTAGGCTTAATGAGATCGGAGTAAATGTTCAGATTCTTGGTGAGAACGTCGCTTCCGGGAACATTTCCGTTCAGGTGGATCACAAAGAAGTAGGTTACCAGTGAAACAATCAGAAGTGCCCCGCCAACGAGCATCAATACTGGGACACGTTTTAGCCACTCTGACCACTCCATTACTCTTACTTGCGTGAATTCTTATACTCAAAGAACAGCGGACGCATCAGTTTGATGACATCGTCGGGGATCTTCTCGTTCATCGGGATATCAAACAGCGAGCAGTGAAGGAAGTAGATGCAGTACATTCCACACTGCGACCCCTTGTACTGGTGACGCGTGTTGTTGTAGAACAGTTTCATGGGCTGCGGATGTATTTTCAGAGCATCAATTTGACCCTTCCATCGTTCCATAAGACGCTTGACTTCCTTCTCGGGCGCACGGGCATAGGAATCAAAGTAAGTCATTTGGGGATACTCCAGCTCAGGGCGAATATCGGCGAATCCAGCGATCCAGTGTTCGCCAGGTCCATCATGGGGATCCGTATTGAACACAATTCCAATGCGACGGTATCCTTTCTTGTATAGCTCTGAAATACTCAGACTGCACAGGGAATTCACAATACACTCCCCCGTCTTCTTGTGGAGATCAAAGTCGATGGGGACAGTACCGACATAGTAGTAATCGGGGATCAGCTCTTGGTAATACTTCTGGGTTCTGTCAATGTCGTCAGAGGACAGCCACTCCTCACTATTGACTTTCCACGAGTTGGGAGCGGCAGGGCGTTTTACCAGAGCATGGACGACACATTCTAGGGTTCCCGCGTCGCATACACTCTTTAGACGGCTCGTAATCTCTTTCCATGCAGTCTCGGTCTTTTTGATCGGGCGTTCGTGCGGATGTTCCTTGTTATAGGCTATCCGCAGTTTATCGACTTCCCGCGGATCCATCTGTTGTTCAAAACGGATCTTTCTTTTTCAGGGGAGGAGAGGTATCATACACAGAATGAGCATTGATCAGCGCGACCTCGTGAAGGCTGTCCGCAACTACCGTGCGATCGATGATAAGCTGAAGGAGATCAATAAGGAGATCCACAAGCTGCGGGAGAACAAGAAGTTCGTGGAGAACGAGATGAGCGATATCCTGCGTCGTCAGAACTTTGCCCACATCTACAAGTTGGAGATCGCTGATGATGGATCCTATATCCGAATCCAGCGTCCCGAGACATGGAATAAGCCGTGGTCTATGGGCGCCCGCGAGATGCAGGGACATATTGATGAGTACTTCAAGACGCACGCGGGCCCGAACGCGGAGGGATGCTACAAGTTCATTGTGGATCGCAAGAAGAAGGATATGGTGGCCAAAGACTTCGCCTTTACGCGGATGATGCCTCTAGAGAACAATGACGACGGAGCGGGAAGTTCTTAAGTGGTTGCATACCGAAACGCAAGATGGTCAGCTGCACGAGGATGAGGTAAAGTCTCTTTTTCTAGAGATTGAGCAGGCTCTCACTGAAAAGAACTTACTGCGCCGAGACTTTAAGAAGTACAAACTAGTCTTCTATCGCCAGTTCTGTGACCGGATCTATGAGCACTCACGTTAAGGTTGTCAAGGAGTTCCGGGACTTTCATGGGCGGCTAAATCATATTGGAGTGGGGTGTCAGTTTTTCTCTAACATCTGTCCCATCTGCGACATCATTATTCGAGAGCAGACGGATGTGTATCCAGCTGCTATTGAAGAAGTTCTATGGCCAGTTATTCGCCGCTACTGGAATCGCTGGGAACGAGATGGGTATCGGATTGGTCAGAATTTGACGTCAGCCGAAGATTTTGCGGGATCGCTGTCGTTCGATATTTTTGCGCGTTGGATTCAGCCAAAGTACAAGGATATCCCAGACCTCGACGATGAAGAGCTGATCTATCATCGGTACGTTATCCAAAAATTAACGCGGTGATAGACAAACACACTATGGAAAAAATGACACCCCCCGCAAGATACACTGGAGGACAGGGATGCGGCTGCTCGGGCGGACGGCGGACGCGCAAGGCGAAGAAGGGAGGACAGATGTCGGCGTCCCGGTGCGCAGGTAAGATGGGCGGTCGCCGTCGTAAGCACCGCGGAGGATCGATGCTGGGCGATCTGCTCCTCAGCGGCACGGCTCTCGGTCTGTACTCGTACTTCACGAAGAAGCGTGGGGGCAAGCGGACTCGGAAACATTAATCTCGGGTAGCTGAAACCCGTTGAACTCGGAGGCACTCACCCATGAGTAGGCTCCAATATTCTCTACTTCAAGGATGTCTGTATCGTCGATCTCTTTCGGCAGCCACACATCTTTTGCAATGACATCGGCGGAATCGCACGTGCGTCCAAACAGCGTGAATTTCTCATAGGATGTGTATGGCTTGCGTGTAATACAGCGGAATGTCGGCTTGAATCCATCGAAAAGGACACCTGAGAAAATGCCATACACTGACTCATCTAGAGTAATACTTCCCCGCTTCTTTCCGATCACCGGAACCCGCAAGCTGCATGTTTCCGATGCAAAGAATCTACCGGGTTCGGAGATGGTTTTCTTGAAGGGTAGGGACTCTATCTCACGACGGATTACAGGGGCAAGATCGTAACTGAAAAAAGAGTTGTGCTCTGAGCTGCCCGAAAATCCTCCGCCGATATCCAGGAGTTCAGGTGTAAATACCTGCTTCTGGGTCTTGAATGCATCCACGTACTGCTTGACGGTATCAAAGGCAGACTGGTAGGCGCGCACTGATGTGCAGTCGCTGCCCACGTGGAACGCCAGACCATAAATATGGAAGCGGGGCTCGCGATAGATGAGTTCATCAATATCTTCCAGACGAAATCCGAACTTCTTGTTCAGGGGAATTCGGGCATCGCCCTTGTCATCTACAAAAATACGGAGAATTGGTTTGGTTTTGGGAGCATTATCTGTTATTTTTAGGAGCTCGGGGAGACTGTCGAAGGTCATATAGGGAATGGAATCGTTGCGGATTCGGAAGAGTTCATTTTGGGACTTGCAAGGGTTGGCGTAGATGATATCGGCTGCTGATGCACCGACCTGTTTCACTCGATTGATTTCATCGACCGAGGCGCAGTCAAACCCCACACCGCCCCTCTGCAACTCTGCAAGGATGGGTGCCATGTTATTACACTTTACGGCATAGTGCGGACGGATGTTTGGCAAAGCAGAGTTCCAGAGGCTGAGGCGGGATCGCAGGGCGCGGAGGCTGACGGTAAGTTTCGACAGTGTTATTGACTTTACAAAAGAGAATAATATGTAAAGCATTTTAAAGTACAGTGTATCGTATATACAAGAGCGATGGCTACCGAGTTTTACAGCCCATACAATTCCAAGAATACTCCTCTGACTCCAGACGATGTGCAACGCATCCTCTGTATTCAGGGTTACCGCGTGAAGGATATCGGGATCTTCCAGAAGGCGATGATCCACACAACCTATGTGCGGCGAGAGTCCTATACGACATTGACAGGCGAACCTGCTGTCCTGGCTCCCTGCCCCCTAGGTGTCATGGATCTTCAGGACGAGTCGTATGAACAGCTAGAGTTTAGGGGAGATGCCATTCTAGGCGCGTCGGTGGCCAATTATCTGTGCGAGCGCTACCCTGGCGAGTCTCCAGGATTCCTGACCAATACCCGCAAGCTCATTGTGCGCAACAAGACTCTGGGAGCTCTGGCTCGGGATAAGCTGCGGCTGGACAAGTTCTTTGTCATCTCCAAGCACGTGGAAGAAATGAAGTCCGAGCACGGGCGACAGAACATTGAGAAGCTGGGGGATGTCCTGGAAGCCTTTATTGCAGCTCTCTGGATTGATTCGGGGTTCAAGTTTGAGGTGGTCAATGAGTTTGTGGTGAATCTGGTGGAGACGCATCTGGATATTCCCACCCTCTTGCGCGAAGACGATAATTACAAGGACCGGATGCAGAAGTTCTGCCAGCAGAATCACCAATATACGCCGATCTATAAGATGATCCCTGATGGGGCTCCAGGTTTTACGATGGCGGTATGCAAACCCACTGGCGAGATTCTGGCGATGGGGAACGCCTCGACCAAGAAACAGGCGGAGCAGAATGCGTGCAGGCACGCTCTAAACGCGATGAACCCCGAGTAGGTAAAAAAATGAAGGAAGATAGTAATGTACTGGCCTGCCAGATATTTCAGCGGACTCACGCGAAAACAGAACAAGCAACGGAAAAGCACGGCCACGCGCCGCCGCAAAATGTCGTGGAAAGATCCTCGGGCATACGTTCCGTTCAAGACCGATCAGGGCGTGAAGACTCGGACATCCAAGTATGTTCGCGAATGGAGGAAGCAGTTCCCTGACGCCCACGGGCTCCAGGCGTATTCTAAAGCCACGGGTGTCCCTCTACCTATAGTGCGGGGATCTTACAACCGGGGAATGGCGGCGTGGCGCACAGGTCATCGCCCAGGGAGTTCGCAGCAGCAATGGGGGTATGCTCGTGCCGCCAGTATGCTGACGTGCGGCAAGACACATTATACCACCGACGCTGATCTTGTTGATAAAGCCAAGAAGACCGCCAAAGCCCGTGCATGGTTTAGAAAGACGTGTAAGAACTAATATAAATAAGATGGGCTGGCGACACGTTCTCATCAATCATACCCGCAAGGTTATCTGCGAGGCGTCCCTACATGGTATTTGGCACCTGATGAGCCACCTCATTCGGGAGCAGGGATGGGAGGCGGCGGACGATGTGGAGATGATGTTTGAAGATGGTCGGATAGAAGAGATCGGGGAGCTTGTTGTGAACAAGGGATACAAGAGCCACTATCATGCTTGGAGCTTTGATGGTATTGTGCCTCGTCGTCAGGGTCAGTAGGCAAAAACAGATGGGACGGTAGGTAAGGTTTTTCGTTAGCATACAATTATACAAAATGGGCTGGCGGTACATCTTGGTCAACCATACTCGCAAGGTTATTGAGGACGCCTCGCTATATAGCGCTTGGAAAAGGATGCACCATCTCGCGAAGACCCAGGGATGGGAGGAGACTGACGATGTCGAGATGATATTTGAAGAGAACAACTGGGATCGCATCGCCAAGCTCGTGGTCAATGAAGGTTACAAGAGCCCATATGGTCCTCTGAGCTTTGTCTATGATTAACGGAGAAGACGGGCGTGGGTGACCCTGAACGTCTTGCGGTGATCGCGCTGTCGCTTGCCGTTGCGGCAGGTTTTTCCACGATTGCATGAACTTTTGACGTATCCGTAACGCCGATACACCCCCTTGATCGACGGGAGAAGTCTCTCCGATCCAGTGGCGGCGCACAGATCTTTCATCAAATTGTACATCCACCGAACAATGTCGCGCTGCGATTCCATGGACAGATGTTTTAGATGATCGCGGTATATCTTACGAAGAGGGGTGTAAGGATACACATCACCCAGTGTTCCGAAAAACTCCTGGTATATGTCGTAGCGGTCAGGGGCGTAATTGAACGCAATGCAGAAGAGGAAGTCCATGCCCGGGGGAGCGTTCGGGGATTCCTTGGAGAGCATTTCGTAGTGCGCCTTGACCTCGGCAAACGGAGGATCAGGTGGCGGGCAAATTACGCGCTTGTCCGTCTCGCACTGCCCCCGCAGCTTGGCATTCACGTTGTTGTGGAAGTCGTATAGCCATTTCTCGGCATCCCCATGCGGAGGATCCTTTTTCATGAACTCGCAAGTACTCTCGCGACAAAAACGGCAGGGGAGGACATCTTTCATGGCGCGTAAAAATGGGATCGGGGTTTCAGATGTATGAACAACCAGGTGGAGCAATTGCCATCCTGACGGCCCCCAAAAGCGGGTATCCATTATTTAATGTGGGATATAAGTAATCATGAACCCAGCTCCTCCAGCCTACGCCCCCGCCGCCGCCCCCGCCCCCGCCAAGAAGTTCTCGTTCTGGCCGTTTGGATCGTCTGAGTCCGCCCCTGCGCCCGTTCCCGCGCCTGTTCCCTCTGCGGCTCTGCCGCCCGTAGGTGGTCGTCGTCTCCGCCGCCGTGGAGGTGTAGGCATGGTTGATGATGCCCTCCTCGCCGGAACTGCCGCGTATGCTGCCCACCGTTATGCGAAGAAGGCTGGTCGCCGCACTCGCCGTGGAGGTGTGGGCATGATTGATGATGCTCTCCTCGCCGCCAGCACAGGATATGCTGCCCACCGCTATGCGAAGAAGGCTGGTCGCCGCACCCGCCGCGGAGGCGTTGGCATGCTTGATGACGCCCTCCTCGCTGGAACCACCGCGTATGCCGCTCACCGTTATGGGAAAAAGGCCGGCCGCCGCACCCGTCGTCGGTAGGCTTCCGTATGCGTCGTCGGTAGGCAGGCCTAGTCTGTCTCATTCCGTAGCTGGAAGCACTTCCACCCGCCGTGCGTGTAAGCCCCCCACTTGGTCTGGGCTTCCTTGATCATCTCCTCAACCCGCCAGTCCCGCGTTCCACGATTGGTCTCCCACCATTCCTTGAACTTGGATGTCAGCATCTTCTTCGACACCTTCGGAGTATCCTCGGCTGGCTCCACAGAATACGTGCAGTCTGCGAAGAACCGCATGATTGCATTGCTCTCCTCGCGATATTCATTGGTATATACCTGAATATCCTCAGGCGCAACAACATCCTCATTCTTAAACTTCTTGTAGAGGTGAATGAGGTACGCCAGGAAACACCGACCCCACTCCTGCGACTTCACCTTGCGCTCAATCGAGATATCCATCTTGTGCTGGTTCGGTCCGTCGGGATTCTGTACGAACTTAGACGGGAAATTCACCACCATCATGCGCCGCCACGTACCGCTATCATTCGTGTTGATCTTTGGCTTGTCGTTACACGCCAGATGGAGCTTGCACTGCAGCTCAAACTCAATCATGGACTTGGCACCCGCATACAGATCACGCGCAATGATCTTCTCAGACGACGTCAGCTCCTTCATGAACCCCGTGTTCAGCGGAACCGCCTCATCGGGCTCCTGCATCGTCACGAACCGCCGACCTTTCAGACGAATCAACTCGGGAGCCGCTGCGCCCGACTTGCCACGACCCTGTGTCAGTAGCGAGATCGGGACCTTGCACGCATAATCCCCCAGAGCCGTCTCAATCAGACAGATCAGCATGGACTTGCCGTTGGAGCCCACGCCCGTCAAGACGTGGAACTTCTGGTTGCCCGTTCCGTTCAGGCACCGTGCCATGTGCCGATTCATATACTCCCGCACCCGAGGATTGGGGAAGATCTTGTTCAGGAAATCCTGAATCTCTGGCCACTCCTTGTAATCTGCGTAGCGCATGGACGGCTCGTAGTCCAGCTGCGTCGTGAAGCTGAGACAGTCGTCTGGCTTGCCGTCACGGAACTCGAACGCCTCCATATCGAAGACACCGTTCTGGCACGCCAGCAGATTGCGGTTCTCATCCACCTTCTTGATAAAGTTCTCATCCAAGAACAGCTCCTGGCACTCACGCATCACATTCGACTTAAACGGCGTCTTCTTCAGCTGTGCAGCGACCTTCATGAGATCCTGCTGCATGACCACCGTGTAACACGTCTGGCATCCCGTGCGCATACACTCGCGGGCATCCTTGGAGTTGCAGTCGGGCAGGCTACCGTCGGTCAGCTTTCCCCCATAATACCCTGCACGCTGGATATACAGCTTCCAGATCGTCACTGAGAGTTCTAGCTGAAGCTGAATACCCCTGTCCGACTCCTGCCAGACATGCCCAGTGTATTTGAACCACGCATTCTTCCCAAAACTCGCGCACTTGTAATGATCGCGGAACTGGGAATAGACCACTGAGGCTACATCATACTCAGCACCAGCATGCGATCCGTCGATCTTGCGGAGAATGTTGTTCTTCTCAATCTCCGTGTATCGCTCAATATTGTCGGCCGCCGACCACTTGCGCAGAGACCCCTCCTGCAGTCGGGGACCAGTGTTCCGCATTGAGAACGAGTTCCACTTCGACATGCACTCGCGCACATTGAACACTGCCGACCGCCGACTGAACTCCTCAAACTCGTCGTAGAGATCCGGATGGATGTTCTTGAGACAGATGCCGACGTCGATCCAGCATTGGTAGTCTGACGACCGAGAGTCTGCGAGATTCTGCACGTGGTCATGGACGTACTGCTTCTCCTCGGGCGTGAGTGGGCGGGGTTGATACGCGGTCGGCGACGAGTCACGCGAGCCTGGGAGCCGACGCTGCAGCGGACGACCTACCCGCGGCATCACTGCCCTGCCACCCGAAATACGAACGTTCTCCTGGTTGGTCTCGGGTAGGTTCCCATACTTCTCCTGAGCTTCGGGGGTCATCGCCGTCTCCCGAGACTCGTCCCGCTCAAACGTATCCAGCTTGCGTAGGAGGTCGGGCGTCATCGGGACAGGCGTCGTATCCGCCGTGTGCGACCCGTCGGCATTCACGGTAATGCGGCTGGTGATAATGTAGGGAAGTCCCTTGTCCTTGCGAGCACCGTACATCATCCACCCTGACGACCGCGACGCCACGGCGCGGTCATACACCTTTGACCACTCCTTCTCCTTGAGTGGAACATCGTCGAACATGGACATCTTGGTGAGCATGACGTCGCGAATGCCCATCTCTACATACTTGGTCGTCCGCACATCTGGGACCAGAACATGCACTCCGCCAGCAGCACCGTCCTTCTTGGGCGTGGGCTTCATCTTCTCCATGACATACACCTCAACCGCATCAGGAACCACCAGGAACATCCGCATAGTCTTCACATACTCCAGGACAAACTGCAGGACCTGCTCGGGCGTATGCTTGTGTGCCGTCGTCCCTGCCTCATACTGGAAATCCAGATCCACTTTGCAGGGACCCAGAACCTGGGGCGACTCAGTGAGCGTGATCTTGTTTGTATGAACTCCAACGTAATCGTAGTATAGATCATAGAACTCCTGCAGGATATCGCTACCTACGAAATACTTGCCAGGAGGAGTGAGTGTTACGTGGGTAATTGATTCACCGGGAGTGGTAATTCGGTGATCCTCCAGAAATTTGAGTAGTCCACCCGCTGAGGCCATTTTTCACGAGTGTGTGTAGAATTAAGACAATAAATCTCCAACTGATCCATTTTTAACGCACGGATCTGTTCTGGAAAAACGAATGACAAATTAGCCTATGAGAATATAAGACCACACAACAAATGAAGTTCTGCCCCGACTGCGAGAACGCCCTCGCGGACATTCGCGACGACGGTCATGGTGTAGGGTTTGAGTGCCGCAAGTGCAAGTACAACGAGAAGATCACTCGTGCTAATCCTCTGGTGTATGAGCACAACCTGAACCAGGATACGGCGGCTCGGCTGGTTGTGAATCCTTACCTGTCACTGGATCCTACTCTCCCCCGCTTCTCCACGATTCAGTGCCCCACCGACGGGTGCAAGTCCAAGGAGGTGGTGGGTGTCAAGGTGGATTCCAAGAACATCGTGTGGATGTACCAATGCACGCTATGCGGCATTTCGTGGAAGCAGGATGCCCGTCGGTCTTAAAAGGATAAAAACGGACAATAACTCTTTTTTAATATGGAAAGAAGTATAACCGATACATAAGATCACAATGCTCAAGCGTATTGTGTTATTGGCGTCATTCTTGGCGGCTACAACCTCTCAAATCACTGCGGGAACGCTCAGCCCGTCAGTGACTCCTACTCGGGTTTCGGGCTCTCTGTCAGCCACTCGTTCGCGCCTCGGAGTAATTCCGACTGCTACGGCAACTGCAACCCGTTCTCGTGGCAGAGTAATTCCCACTGCTACGGCCAGTGCTACGCGGTCTCGTGCTGGTGCTGTTCCCACTGCGACTGCGACTGCTACCCGGTCTCGTGCAGGTGCGCTTCCCACTGCTACGGCCAGTTCTACGCGGTCTCGTGTAGGTGCGCTTCCCACTGCGACTGCTACCCGAACCCGTGCTCTTGGAACCCCGTCGGCTACGCTTACCGCCACTCGCTCTCGTGCTCTTGGAACCCCATCGGCTACGCTTACCGTTACTCGAACCCGGGCTCTTGGCACTCCATCTCCTACAATTACAGCGACCCGTTCGCGAGCAGCTGGAACTCCCACACCTACACTGACTCGCTCTCGCACCGCCACTGCAACCCGTTCCCGTGCAGCTGGATCTCCCACTGCGACTCAGACTCGTCCCGGTGCAACTCCTAGCGAAACTCCCACCAATACCGGAACCGCCACCGGAACCGCCACCGGGACCGCCACCGGGACCGGAACCGGAACCCCATCTACAACTCCGTCTTGGACGACTACGATGACAGGGGGCGTACGGGCAAGCTCTAGCCCGCCCTTCACGCCGTTTCCTACCTTCACGAGCACCGGATCTCAGTTTAGCACTCCCAGTCCTTCGATCACATCTCTGGCAAATGTCGGTGCAGCGGCTGTGGCTGCAGCGGCGGCTCCCAACAACACCATCGCCATCATCGGCGTTGCCGGGGGAGTCTCCATTGCTGCTCTCCTGGCTATCGCGGCGGTTGCTGCCGCCTTCCGTCAGCGCGGAGGTCGTAAGCGTACTCTGTCGGGAGGATCACCAGATACTTTCACACAGATGCCTGGCTCTCACCCGAACTTCATCAATCTAGTGCATCAGCAGGATCCGAACCAGTACATGGTCGCGGCTGCAAACCCTTCTCTATCGACCCGCAACTTCGCTCTCCCACCTCCAGTTGAAAAAGCTCTCTACAACCCTTTCCAAACTCGGTTATCGCCAATGTCGGCGGCACCTCCGCCTACCGAGGAGACGACTCGTCAGGCGTTTCCTCCTCAGCAGACTGCTCGCGCTCTCCCTTCTATTGCATTCATGAACAGCGCACGTAAGCTCACGAAGTTTGTGCCACCACCGCCTCCCATACCACCACCACCTGCCGACGACGAGGGTCAGCCACCCCCCTTCCCGTAACCTTACGGCGGGTGTAGATAACCGTGCGCCGACCAGGGATCACCAACATATCGTGTAGAGGGCTGGATACGCCCCAATAGAATGATGAGTAGGACATCATATCCTTGTCGTACTCATACAGAACTGCCTTGGTATCCAGCGTCGGGAAGTTCAGTGCCATCTCCATACGGTTGAGGATTTTGCGCATATCCATATTCTTGAGGGCATAGACGTAGTGGTCGCCATGGGACGTGCGATTCGTAAGAACGTGAGCGATAGAAGCCATTATGCTTGTTACAACTGGAAAGACGGACTCATCCGTTTTTCCCATGGTAAGATAACGATGAGGACGCGCGCACGTAAATTCTGTGAATGCGTAAAGAAAGTTCGGACAAACATAAAGCCCCGTCCGGGATCATCGGAAGAAAGCGGGGCTATTGCAGTATGCACGACACGCCTGCTCTGGCCACATGGCCGGACACTGCGTAAGGTTCGCTGCTTGAAGAAAGCTAAGCTTCTGACTCAGAAGCGAAAGTGATGCCATATAACTCAAGGCTGTGAGACCCAGTCCAATGCATAGACCGCGAAAGTATCCTTGCCGATCTCCATCTTGACGTGCCTTGTCTATCTCGCCTGTCCAGATTTCTTCTAGTCTATTCATTAATATAAGATATGAAACTCACCTGTAAGCGGGGAACTCACCCTCGTAAAAGTTATACTCGCAAGGCGTATATGCGCAAGACGGGTGTTCATATTGCCCCTGGCGAAGTTCATTCTCAGTCGTGCGTTCGCGGATACCACGGACCGGGCAAGGGTATTGGACCCCTCAAGAAGGGTAATCTGACCAAGTACGGATACTCGACAGCCAAAAGCGCTCGTTCGCGCCATACTGCTCTCAATGCTGCGGTAAAGTATGATGGTGCGCTCCCGACCTATAAGCGCCTGAATGCTCTGTCAGTCTATACTCGTCGTAGCGCGCCTGCGACCTCGAAGGCGGCCCTCGCGGATCGCAATTATATCGGGCTCCAGTATGGATACAAGTCAACGTAAAACGAATTAGAAACAAAGCGATGGATATATTACAATATACCTCACCATGATGTCCGAGTTCATTCTGCGCGCGGATATTGTTAAGGCGCAGGAGACTCCTCGCACAACCCTTCCCTATTTCACCAAGTATGAATATACTGCTCTTCTTGGTGTTCGTAGGCAGCAGCTGAACGATGGTGCGATTCCCCTAGTTCCCATCCAGGAGTTCAATCGCGACGACCCCGACCTGTATCTCAAGATCGCAGAGCGCGAAATCCTGGAGCGCAAGGTACCCTACATTATTCGCCGGGAACTTCCGGGGGGTGTGTCGGAATACTGGAGCGTTTCAGAACTTGAACTCGCTTGGTAATAATGGAAGAGTCGCTCAAAAAACTAGAAGATACGTCGGAATCGTCAAGCGATATTGCGAACACGTGGAATAGCGCTCACGAGACATTACTGGCATCTATCGGAGACAAGGCAAACTGTATGCGTTGGATGCACACCGAATCACAAATACACTACGACCGCTGGAATTTTTGGCTTTCTGTTCCCAGCGTAACCCTGACTGCCTTGGCCGGGGCAACGACCATTGGTCTTACTCAACTGAACCCTACTGCCCAGACATACGTAACAATTATCGTGGGAGTCACCACAATTACTACAGGAGTCTTGACATCGATCAATCAACTCCTGAAAGCTCCACAGACCGCAGAGGGTCATCGTATCGCTGCTATTGCATACGGAAAATTATACCGCGTGATTTCCAACGAACTGGCTCTGCGTCGCGATCAACGGACAAATGCCCAGGACTTCTTGAAGGTCATACGCGTAGAGCAGGATAGACTTGAAGAATCGTCGCCTCTGATACACCGCGTCATCATCAAGAGGTTCAACCAGAAAGTTGAATCCAATGCGACGTTAGAGAAACCTGAAATTGTAGGAGAGTTGGATCACATACATGTCAATATGTCATCAAAACCTCCGCCTGGACTTGCTCGCCAGGTAACAGAACCCGCTAGCTCGCCACTCTTCCCTAAAAAACAGCTTCCTGCAAATCCCATGCGGACTGCAGCCCCTTCATCCACTGTGGCCGTTGTCTGACGCTAGGGCTAGCTGCTCCTCTGTTGGAGGGAAAAGGAGCAGAGGGATCGGTTCCCGACCTGGATCCTCCCACCGCGCCGGATCAACCTGCAGCGTCCCGTTTGCCATCGCAACATCGACTTCGTCCGATGCGAAACGGGGATCGTGTTTCTGCACCTCGGAGTATGCCGCTAGAACTCCGTCGTGCGAGAAGGCGTAGTCAGAGTGAGCATTGAAGGAAAGGTAGAGTCCCAGCACTGTCACGAGAACAGCGGTCAGGTAGAACTTCGTGTAGAGGAGGAAGAGGACGGCCGCAATCCAGATACCGCGAGACAGGATACCGCGCGTCAGGATAGAATCAAGAACGGAGTGGGGAATACCCACGATGCTCAGGATAGCAAACAGTCCAATGACCGCAATAGAGGTTTGTACATCTCGTGCATGGGCAAGCATCTTTGTTAAAACGGAACAAATAAAGTGCTCTTGAATGACAAGACATAGCCCCAAAGATGCTCATTCCCGTTCGTTGCGTGACGTGCGCTGACTATGCGATCTCTACCCGCTGGCTGGCCTATGAGGCTCTCGTAGAGAAGGAGAAGAAGAAGGACGGGCGCACCGATTCCTCCCCTCCCTACCTCACGAAGACGACGGTCAAGACGGCGGAGGGTCGGGCCATGGATCAGCTTGGTTTCACGCGCGAGTGCTGCCGCCGTCACATTCTAACCTGTGTAGAACTTTTGTGAAGGAAGTATAATAACTGAATGGCGACCTTCCAGGCCAAACGCCCTTTTTCGTCTAGCGAACTCCTTGCACTACAGCGCCAGAAGGTTGAGCAGTCCCTGAATATTCCTCCTTCTATCAACCTGCAAGATAGCTCTGAACTCACGGCGCGCGTACGCAAGAACGCGTCGGTGATGAAGACGGAATACCTCCCTGGTCAGCCCACCAAGGGAAACTCGGGCAACATGGTGAAGTTCAATGATTGCTCGGTGGTGCAGGCGATGGTTGAGGGGAGTGTGTATCGTGCCGCTTCGTACAATCGCCAGGTGCGCAGGCAGTACACGTCTGCCGGATGCTCGACGATCCTGAATAACCCAGTGACCTACCCGAAGCCAGTCACGTGTGTCCAGACAATCCCAAAGTCTGCCCCTCGCGTGGATTGCTTTAGCCCGACCGTTGATCTCCCTCTGCGCCGCAATGACAACAAGGTTGTCATAGGGAACGCCCCTGCCATCGTCCTGAATAAAATAACTGTAAAGACGTAATGAGCGCTGAAATCCTTAATGTCATGCTAATTCTCCGCAACCAGGTCAAGATCTACCACTGGGAGACTTTTTCGTTCGGTCGGCATAAGGCTACCGATAACCTGGTAGATAGCCTGGATGCCAACATTGATAAATTCACGGAGGCGTACATGGGCCGCTACGGTCGCCCCAAATTCACGGCCAAGACCGGCAAGCTGCAGATGTTTGATATCTCGGACAAGCGTGCCCATGAACTCCTGGCTGGAGGGATCGTGTGGCTCACAAATGAACTCCCCAAGATGCTGAAGCGGACCGATACAGATCTCCTGAATATCCGCGACGAGATTCTCGCAGACCTCCAGCAGGCGCGTTATCTATTTACTCTCCATTGATGTAGAGTATATAATGCTGCAGGTCTTTGCTGGACTCAACTTGATTGAATGTGATGCCAGGGCTAGACAGACCCTGCCACCAGGATTCATTGACCTCTCCAAGACTAGGGCATCCTCTCTTGCATCCGAGCTCCAAACAGTGTATGAGCACCACTCCGATACCCATGTGTATATTGGGTACATCGATCCTATCCTGATGCTCTCTGCTCCCGATGAAGTCTTGACCCGCCGAGCATTCCGTAAATTGGCCGTTACGGCTGTTGTTAGCAATCCAATGATACTTCCCTATGCCTGGAAAAACGGACTGGACCGCCTCGTCATCGTGGGTGAGACTAAGAACCAAGATGCTCCGCCTGCCTAAGCTTTCCACCACCGTTGTCCTCCACTCCTACGATATGAAGCTGAACACCGACGAGATCCTCCGCAAGATGCCTCTGGAAGGCGGGATCATCAAGATTGAGAAGCGGGGCATCCTCCGTCGCGGGGAGTCCAAGCGCGACAAAATCACTCGTCGCAACCCCAAGCCTATCACCGCTTCGGGGTTCGGGCATAACTCCGTAACCGTTGTTGTCTGGAACGACGGCGATGGAAAGCTGACCCCAAAAGAGATTACTGTGAAGATCTTCCACAACGGCGTGTTTCATATGACGGGTGTTCTTGACCCTTTATATGAGACTTCGGCCCTATCTGCTATTCAGAAGCAGATGCACCTCGAGTGTATTCGCGAAGGTGGCTGGGTCCATCGTGAGCGCCGTGTCCTCTTGATGAACTATTCTACCTGCATTCCTCCCGAGATCAAGATCTCCCGGGCATCGCTGCAGCGGTACTTTCAGGAAAGGGGTATCCAGGCCGAGTTTGAGCCAGATGTATCCCCCTGTGTCAAGGTCGTATTCCCTCAGCGCTGGACGGCGTGTGTGTTTCGCACGGGCAAGATTAACTTGACGGCTCTGAAATCTCACGAAGACTGTACTGACTTCGTCAAACTCTTGGAGCCTCACCTGACTGCCTATGTTGCTACACTGTAATCTTAATCTCGTTATCGGTCTTGTAGTAGTAGAACACGAGGGCACCTACCCATACACAGAAATTGATAATGACAAAGATGACTAGATAGTCACTGCGAATATACGATTTTTGCGTCCAGAACACGTAACTAACGGCGAGAACGACGAATCCGGCGAGAGCCGCGACGAGAGCGCCGATGTTTGCGTACGCCTGCACGCTTAGACCGGCCATTACCCTTTTTAGCAGTTTTGTTTCGGCGGCGCCGTCCTCCCGTCGCAACTGCCATCTTATCGGGATCCAATGACTTGGGCGGGGCAGCCCCCAGCTTATCATAGGCCGCATCGGCATCCGCCTTGTTGGCCGTGCGCAGAAGCTCAGCGAACCCTGCCTTGGGATCTGTGCCTCCCGCACTCACCATCGTGGGAACGTTCTTCACTTCCACGGCCGCACCTCCAAAGTACCTCCGGCGGCGCCCCCCTGAGACTGGGCCGCCCAGCGCCTTGATGGCTCCCGACTGGGTCTCAATGTTATTCTCTACCGCCTTGGCCGACGCCTCAATAAACGAGCCCTCGACCTTCGGGACAGTCGGATGAGCAACTCCAACTTTAGGCATGATAATCGATCCATCGGCGGCTACCGTTGGTTTAGACATTGTTATTTACAGGTAAAAAATACAAACCTACAAATGAATGACATTCGTTACGACGCAACGCAGATCCAGGCGATGGTCCGCAATATGGACGACAGCAAGAAGCGTCATAAGGCTCTGAAGTCCGTGGATATCGAAGCATACAAGGGCGCACTCATCCACGAGAACGAAACGCTGCACTTCAACTTTCCCTCTATCTTTGCGCTGCACGCCGACGACAAGCTGGACTCCACCTTCTTCTACATGCTCAATCAGAAGCGCATGATTGAGAAGGGCGAGATTACCGAGGAGGATGCTTCGACGGAGGTAGGCAAAAAGCTGTTTAACCGCTGGGTCGCCCCAGTCATCAGCAACGTCGCTCCCCCGGTCACCGAGTCCTATGCCGAGTATTACAAGCGGACCACTACGAATAAATGACCTTGCGCAACCCGTATTCATCCATACACTTCTGGAGGAAGTTTCGGCAGTTCTCGCACGGCTTGGAACTCTTGAGCGTTCCGTCAATACCGTGTCTGACCACGATGAGCGTAGCACCCCTAAGAAGGTTTAGATCGCCTAGACTCTTCACGACATTCACCTCTGCATGAATCGTCTTTTCCCAGTATCCGCATCCTCGCGAGCGGGACCCGACTTTATTGAACGCCGAAGCAAGGACCTTGTTTCCGCGTAGAATAATTGCATGATGCATTGATGTGTTGAGAGGATTCTTGGTAGGAATATGCTGAGTGTAAATATACTTTTCCATGATGTTCAAGGTTACTCCATCAAGTAAAAAGACCTGGAACAAATCCGTTTTAGGCCCTACGTCACTCATACTTCGGGCTTCGGCTCCACCTTCTCTGCCCTCAGTTCCGTCCGCAGAGTCTCCAGGATCTTGCCCAGCTTGTTGGCGCCCTTCCACTTGGCTGGCGTCTTGGCCACCTCCGTCGAGGCTGAGGTGGAGATACCCCAGTACTTGTCGCGAGGATCTGCATTCGCCAGCAACTTGTCGCCCGTATCGAGGAGCTTCTTCCGCAGCTCCAAGTTCTGGGTGAATTTCGCACGCAGGACTGTTGTCATCACCTCATCCTGCTTCTCCGCCCATGTCTCTTCCTTGAAATTCTTGACCTTGTTTCCAAACGACTTCGCCGACTGCGCAGACTTGGCTTTCAGGATCTTCTGGAACATCTCCTCATCCCCGAACGTCTTGGCCTTGATGGCCTCGAATGCGTGCTCGGCCGACTTGTACTCCACCCCATCCAGCTTAAAGGTCGTCTCGTAGAAGTTCGAGAACTCTTTGTTCTCCGGCTCCTTCGAGAAGAAGTACAGAATCTCCTGCTTCGGTGCCGGGGGTTCCGCTGCTGCCGCTGGGGCTACTACCCGCTTGCGGCGGACAGGCTTATCCTTCGGCTTCACCTCTTCTTCCTTCGGCACCTCGGGCACCTTCACTTCTGTTTCTGTATCCGTCACCGACTCGACTGACGGCACATCCTCCTCCTCCTCCTCCTCCTTCTGCCATAAGAGCTTGCCCTCGGGATCCTGCAGCGCTGGCATCTCGTTGCGCCGGAACACGAACGTGCGGTACAGGAAACTGAAATCCTGTTCTGGCTGCTCCAGACGCACCGCACTCTGCGTCGTGTAAATCTCCCCGAACGACTTGGTTTCCACCAACTCAAACCCTGCCTCTGCCAGAATCTCCACACACGCCTGGAACGGGACCAGATACTCGGGCGTCGGCTTCACGATAGATTCTAGGAGCACCTCCACCTTCTGCCCGAACTCCTCCTTCCACTCCCCAGCATCCTCATACCGCTTGGTGATCTCCGCGAACGTCTTGCCCCGCACCCTGAAGGTATGCCGATCCTTGCCCGCCAGCAGCGAATACACCGCCTTGCCGTCCAGGTACGTCCCGAAGAACACTGACTTACAGTGACGCAGATTTCCCACGAACGTCTTGAATGTCTCTGCGCTCTCGCACGCATAATGCAGTGCAAACTGACAGCTCGTGACATCCCACTCTCCCATCCCCTTGAACTCGGCGAGGTATGGAGTCGATGCGTGCTCATCGCCAAAGACGATCTTGAGATACTTGGACTCCTGCTCCTCGAACGGCTTCGTCATATCCGCCTGCGCGAACAGCACCTTCGGCATGAACTCAGACGACCGCGCCTTCTCCCGAAGATAGCGCACGCACGCTCCCTGTCGCGGCATGCTCAGATTCTCCTGCGAGATATCCAGACCCAGAACCTTCGACGGCTTCGCCTTCCGCCACTTGTGCAGATCTCCCGCCCTGCCCACTGCCACCTCTAGCAGCGTGTTCCCCGGGATCACGTAAGTATTGTACAGCCCTTCCTTGATTCGGTTGTGGAAGCCATACACATCCTTGAGAATGCGATCGCGGGAATCCACATCATCGCGGTAGTACGCATCATCCTCAAACGTATCGTCGGGAGGCGCCGACCACAGGCTCCTCAGCATCTCCTCTGTGATCGGGACGTGGATGGATGTCCAGATAGAGTCTGCGACATGAATATCGTTGCCGAACTCGGGCATGTTGAGGACCCGGTAGCGGTATGTCTTATCGTACCGCGTGCGCATCACACTCCACCGCCGGGTATCCGTGTCATACGAGCACTCCACAATCGTATTGTCTTCAATCTTGTTCTCTTCCAGATCGTAGGGCACCCCACGAGCATTTGTCGGAACCACAATCTGGTATGCATCGGGATCACGAGGAGCCACTGGCTGGAACACCGAGGGGACGCGGCTGGACGACCGACCCAGATGCTGTAGATCTGCTGGAAGTTTCGGGGACACGTACTCTCCCGTCAGCGTCTCGCACGGATTCACGATATCCTCGCCCGGCGTGCGACCCACATACAGACTTCCCTTCTTCGCCATCTTCTTGCGCAGCGTATCGTACGTCGGCTCCGTCTCCAGCTTTATCAGGAAGTCAATCGTATTCTGGTGCGGCGGCTTCCACTTATACACCCGGCGCCACGTCTTGCCCTTGGTATCCGCATGCGGCGCCACTGAACTCGCCCGCGGAGTAAAGATCAGCCCGTCCGTCTCATACTCAAACGTCGTGTCCAAGATCGTGCGAATCGACTCCTCCATCGCCGCTCCGTCTCCCGCCAGGAACAGCTTCGTCTCCATCCGCATCACATCCTCCGACTGGGCGACAAATGCCGTCCCCAGATCCTTCACAAACTGCCGCGCACACCCCAGACGAGACGACACGGGGTTTTTCACGATATCCTCATCCGTTGTAAAGAGCGGAAGAGACTTGACGTCGCGGTTCTTGAAGCGGTAGATATCAAACACGCAGAACAGATTCTTCTTGGGCAGGTACTCACCATCCAGGAAATCGTTGATGTGCGTATCGTCGGTCGCCACCATCCCAGTGAAGACCACCTGCCCGCTGGGATTCACACGCACCATCCTGCGATCGCGCGTCACAAATAGCCCACACCGCTGTCCATCTGCCTTGTTGGTCACCGTGTAACCCTTGAGGATATTGCCAGGGCGGTCAGCCACGACGTGGGGCCGGTCCAGAGTCACCGGGTTGTAGAAGAGATTACCCGACAACTTGAACTCCTCTCCATAGCGCTGAAGGTCTGAGAGGGGCAGGATGTGCTTGGTTTCTTGGTACGCTCCAACCAGCGTCTCCAGAATACGATACAGTGTCCGCGCCACCTCGGGCGGGCTTCGCGGCTCCTTCCGCGGCGTATATTCCAGCTCCAGCTCGTAATGTGGCGTGTTCTTGAGGACGTCGCGCAGTCCCTCCTTCGGGCTTCCGCGCGTCTTGACCATGGAGAAGTCGATGCGGAATTCGTTGCCAGGAACCGCATACGACTGGCGATGTAGGACGCGGATCATCGCCTTCGGGTCATCCACGCTGCCGTTGTAGTCCTTCTTCACGTGCTTCTCTGACTTTAGGGTGAAGCGACAGAAGACTTCGGGCGCATCTACGACATCCTTCTTGTCCGATGATGCAGAGAAGTAAGGGTTCTTGCGCTCTACATCCAGAGGGATGTTCTCGAAGGACTTGGATGTGCAGACGGTATGGATATTGGCTGCACCAAGGACATGGACACGCTGTCCATCCTTGAACGAGTAGGTCAGTCGGTGTTCTTCGGTAGAGGGGTAGTCGGCAATTGCAGCCTTGATACGCTCAGCGACATCACGGGTCTGGATGCGGCCAGCAAGGACTTTGACTTCAAATTCTGCGGATGGGTCAGTGTTCGCGTGGAGTATGAAGTCTTGTACAGACTCCACGTGATGCGTACTTTCCAACGCCCGTTCCATTGTTACTTTCTTAGATCAAAATCAGGCACTTTTACCCGTTTTCGCAAGTTTCTCATAGGACGTTCGAAGAGCACTATCCGCATCTAGATGCTTCCGTTGATCAAAGCAAAAATGGACGTATGCCTCCATCTCGGTCAGGCACTCGGGTGGGAGATTGTGTGAGCTTACAAAGACCCCTGTATCTGACCGAGTGTATTCCTGGGTATATTTACGGACAATCTTGAAGATCTCCTCGTGCTCATTTTGATTCAGGGACTCCAGGAGCGACTTGAGTTTCTCCGGGTCCGGATGGGCTGCCGACATTTAGTTGTAGTATGCCCGATGTCTCTAAACTCTCAGGGACTGTCGCCAACTTACGACGACGGCGCTGTTTCGCCTCTGGCTGTGCCTCAGTTGCCACCGGCGCAACGGTGATCGTCTTGGTACCACTGGACTCCTGCGTTCTTTCCAGAATCCGCTCGGGGACAGCATCAAGTTTCGGAACAGGCGGCTCATCTGTGGTAGCGGGAATCCGCTTAATCAACTTACCGAGGACAAAGATCTCCTCGTCATTCTGCTTGAACTCGGCACCCAAAACTTCCAGCTCCAGGCTGTCCCCCGGCTGTGTCTCTTCAAAGTCGGGAACACCGATATGGAGATCACGAGGCAGGAGGACACGCAGCGGCTTGCTCTCTGCGTGAATCCCGATCTTGCTGCGGAAGACTACGGGAACCGTCAGGATCTGTCCCTTGCGAGGGTAACATACATCCGCCTGGAAGCGCACACGATACCTTACGCCTGGTTGTAGGATGTTCAGACGACCCAGCGAGTGCTCTAGAATGACAGAGGAACGGGGCTGGATATACCCCTCCGTTCCACATCGCCCCTCCACCTCCGCCTTGATCTGGCCCAGGAGAGAGGTCTGGATATTGCGCTGCAGGTATCGCGAGGGAACAGAGATTACACGTTGCATCTCTCGTCGCTCGAACATTTGTCCTGTGCTCATGTTATTACTATTGACGATCTGTTTTAACTACTTTGTTTCTCCTTAAGCCTTAAGCTTTAAGCCTTAAGTTTCTGTTTGAGATCTGTGTCATTTTTCACTGCCGCCCATATTTCGGGGAGGATCCAGACCGTCTTCTCCGACGGCATGCGCGCGACCAGGCTTAGGTACTCACATCGTGGTCCCTTCGTCTTCACTCCTGCCGGGAAATCATGTCCCGTCATATCCTTCACCAGCGCAATCAAGGAAGGCTCCAAGAAGAACGAACACTCCTTTGGAAGAATCGTCTTCGCCCGCTTACTCACTTTGGCATGCCCATCTCCATCCACCTCAAAGGCTGCGAACTTCAACTTCTGGTTATCTGTTGTACAACGAATCTTCTGGTTTTCCACCACCTCCCGCACAATCGCATCCTTATGACGGGACTTCCAGACATTGAAAGCGTCTAGCTGCTCTCCCACTGGATCTACTTCCACTCCCTCGCGGTTGTACAGCTTTCCCTCGCCTAGGACCATCATGCCCAGCTCTTCCACCATGAGACCACTGGCATACGGCTTGTCGGGATGCGCCAAGAGGTACTTGATCTTGTCCTCGGGCTTCATTACCTGATCCACCACGAACCACTCCTTGATTCCCTCGGGGATCCCTTCGGTCGGCACTCCAAATGTGTAGTCTGGGAGATCGGCAGGTGGGGCAGCAGCGTCTGGTTCAGGTGCAGGTGCTGGCTCTTCTTCGGCAGGGAGAGGGACCTCTGTGCGGACAGGGACATCCAGAGCAACGCTGCGCTCTACCATCGTAGCATCAGATGCTTCATCGGGTGAGAATGCGTACAGCTTTCCACGGCGCTCCAGGATACCTACCCGTCCTCCAGAATCGCGCAGCCTGAGATGCTCCTGCACTGCATCGTCCAGGATATACGAGACCACCGACGGATCGTACCGGAACTCCTGTACGAGATCTGCCTGTTTCCAGACCGGTTTGTTCTTGAATAAATCAATCATGCGATCAAAGATCACGTCGCGGACGTCGAGGTAGGAACTGAGTGGGCGGACATACGATGGATCGGTCTCTTCCGGAAACTCTGCACACGCGTAGCCCAGATTAACGTCAAAGGTAGGAGCCGACATCTTGTACAGCGGCAATTCTACCTTCTTCTTATCCTGCGCCCTCGTCTGCGTGACCACTAGATTCTTCCACGCCTCTGGAAGTTGGTTCGTCCCCGCCTGAACGGTACAATCGATCGCTGACTCCATGAGGACCCGGCGCACGAACGCAATCGTCTTTGCTTTGGATTCCACATACGTACGATACACTGTCTCATCGTACGTCTCTTTCGGCAAATCGGAGTACCGTGTGACATGGAGATACACCGTGCAGTTCTGCTCCTTGAATGCGAGAGAGGAGTGCGAGCACGTGCGCAGACCGCGACCCACTACCTGCTCAATGCGGCTCATGTTGTACCACGGATCCATGATATGCACCTGCCGAATGTTCTTGAAGTCCAGTCCCTCGGAAATTAGGGGGGATCCCACAATCACCTTGATGAGTTCTCCCTTTGTGTTAGCTGGAGATCGCAGAGTGCTCACCAATTGCTCAATCTGGACATCCGACATGTCCGAGGTCAGCATCGCATACTTGCCTGGGGGCGTCCCCTTGAATTCTCCCGACGGATTCTCCAGAACTGGATGACCGACTGCAGGCTTGTATCCGTGCTCCTCTAGACACATGGCAAATGGCACCGTTCCAGTCTGGATATAGTTAGAATACACGAACACGATTCCCTGTGTCGTCTTCATACAGTCCAAGATGGTCGCGAACTTGGTGGCATGCCTCTTCACATTGGAGATGCTCAAGAAGGGAATCACGTCGTCGCGATACCGAAGGGTCGCCTGCGATGTATCCTGCGCCGAATCAAAGCACTTGCTTACCGGTCGTCCGTCGGGACTCACCACAATGCAGGGGAACATGGATTCCTGGATACTTTTGCGGATCTCTTCCACTGATTCGCGCTGCGGGGATTCTAGGTAGGAAGCCACGAGATCCAGATACTTGAGAGGCGGTGTCTCAAAGTCTTTCCCCCGATTATCCTTTGTCCGGTCGCGGGGCGCTACTAGAGTCGAGGGTGGGGGCAGACGGAACGGGAAGGTGAAAGGGTTCTCTCCCCGAATGAAACTTACGTATTCGTGAGCATACCCCCTGAACTGCGCTTCTGCCTCAGGTGATTTGAACCCATCGTCCTTAAAAAACTGGTCAGCCGTCAGTTGTTCATCGGGTGCCTGGCGCTTATCATTCCACAGAAAGAGGTTGAACAGGAACACGATCTCCTCGTAGCTATCGTACATTGGTGTCGCTGTCAGGAGCACCAAGGTCATGCCGTTGGCGATCTTGACCACCTCTTTCAGGGCTTCAGGAATCTTCTTATCCACCTTGTCTGCGCTTACCGTGGGAGACTCGCGGACGTTGTGGGCTTCATCCACAATCAGGAGCCGACCATCAAATGTCTCGTGGATCCACGCTTCCAGCTCCTTCTTGTTCTTATTCTGCCGCATGTTGTCCAGCTTGTTGGCGAAACTGACATACCCTCCAAACTCATAGAACTCGTCAATCATTCGATCGACAATTGCTCCCAACTTATCTCGGCTGTCAGGATCTTCCCATCGCAGGTTCTCACTCTGCGCCCGATCCAGCATATCCAGGTATCGCCTTCCCGTGCATTGCTGAGACCGCAAAACCCCGTGCTCCTCCTTCACCCGATGAACATCAAAGATCTGTGTCCGGAAATTGCTCTGGACCGATGCGCTTGACATAACGAGAACCTTCTTGTCCTGGAACTCGGGTCGCAAGATATACTCTTCGGCTACCTGGATAGCAGTGCAAGTCTTGCCAACGCCCGTTCCGTGGAATAGCAGCATATTGCGTTTCGGGCTATCGGGGCTCAGGATACGGCGAATCAAGAGCTGAAATGTCTGGAGATGAAACTCTTTTGACGTACATTGCTCCTTTCGCATAGATTCAAGGGTTTCGAGAGATGCAGGTGGAAGCGCTTTTGCTTGGACTTCTACCTGTGTCTTGAGTTCGCTCAGACTCATTCTTATTGTTTTAGTTCTACTTGTTTTCACCGCCCAGGCTGCGTATGCCGCACGCCATAGTTCAGCTGCTGCGCAACAGCATTGTACTGCGCAATCTGCTCCGGGGGGTTGGTGTGTCCCGCCGTACGGACAGACGACTTGGGGTCCGACTGATTGGCGTTGAAGATCGTCTGAAGCTTGATCGCCTTCAGGAGTTCGCTAGAGTCAGCAGGCTTGACTTTACCTAGGCTCTTGTTTGTTCCAAAGTATGAGGAGGACATTATACTATGCTTATAGAAATAATGGGAGGAGGTTTGTTCGGCACCCCACTTGCGTTGAATGTGAAATGCTTGGTCTTCTCTGGACTTTTGATTGCTATCTACTGGCTACCCCCCTGGGCGCCTCTCGTCTCGCCCTCTGACATCGCGTGGAAGCGTGGTATCACCATTCTCTTGGCGTTTTCCGGATATATCTTGCTCGCATGGTATGATGTCCTCTATGATGCCAACGATCGCCTTCAGCCGACCTTTCTAGGCTGGATAAGTGCTCCGTTCAAGCCCGCCGAGTATGGCGAGAAGTACAAGGCGCTTCCGCTCAAGTGGAAGAAGATTGTGCGCGGGGTGGATGTGCTCGCTCTAGCGGCGGCCGTGGCGTTTGTATGTGCCCCGTTTCTGCTTTACAGTTCGCCCGCCGCGACGCGAGGAACGTTTCTTCGTTAGACGACGACCTCCCTCTTCCTCCTTCTTGGTTGTCAGGATAACGCCATTGAGGTTAAACACTTTCTGCCGAGTTCCTCCCTGGCAATGGTCTGCACTCACGATATTGACTACTTCGCCATACCGATTCACACCAGGCGAAGTCTGAACAGAGAGCGCCGAGGCTACATTCTCTAGAACCTCCTCCGACTCTACGAGCTCTAGGATCTTATACTTTTTCATTGCAGCTTCCAGAGACGCTAGAGGAACTATGAAGTTCCCATTCCCCTGCACATAATAGTACGGGTTTTTCATATCCACATCCCTGGCGAACGGCGCGCCTGCGAGCTCCTTGCTACACTTGTGCCGGACCTGCGATCCATCTGTGATCCCATTACGAATCGTGTCTAGGGGGATCGTAAAATACGAATTCTTGGCTTTGAAGACGATGTTTCCCATCTTGGACAGGATGCTCAGTATGGATACTTCCTCATTCTCTTCAAAATCATAGACCTGCTGGTCGGCAAACTTCACCTTGACCTCGGGGATGTCTATCGGCTTTGGTCCCAATGCCGGGAACTTCTTGAGGAGATACTCGCGAACTGCCCCTGCATTGTTCTCGGTTGCAATATCCAGAGCAGTGCGTCCATCTGCATCTAATGCAGCGGGGTCGGCTCCTGCATCGACAAGATCATGCGCGATATATAGAGTGTTATCCGATACGGATGCAGTCATCAGGGGAGTGAAACGATCCGCATCGTCCTCGATAGCATTTACATTCACACCTCGTCGGATAAGACGTGCTACATCACCTGTACGCCCGAGTCGTATAGCAGTGAATAACTCGGCGGTGGTTGGTGCCGCTGCCGGTGCATCCAGCTCTTCGGCGCTACGTCCGCCAGCACGTCTGAGAACATCTCTAATTTCGTCATCTGTCGTATAATCCATTGCAGTCGTATTCGGCATTTCCCCGCCAGGTCCAGCTCGTGCATTCACGTCGGCTCCGTGCTCCAGGAGAAACTCTACCATCTCACGATTATCGCTGCCTGCATAGTGCATCAGAATTGTCTCGCGGTCTCCGTGCAGCATAAGGTTGGGATCTGCACCTGCTAGAATAGCAGCCCGTGCAGCATCGTCATCGTCGTTATCAACTGCAAGCTGTAGAGCGTGATCCTGTTCGGGATTTGGTACGCGAGCTGGCGGTGCCGCTGGCGCTGCCGCGGGGGCTGCCGCAGGTGCCGCAGGAGCTACCACCGCACCCACAGCTGCCTGCACTGCCTGGGCTGCAGCGGCGAGAGGGGCAGGATTTCTAGCTTCTGCAGCTGCAAGTCTAGTTTCAGCCGCATAACTTAATAGCTGGCGAGCTACTTGGCGAGGAGTGAATCCTTCCTCATTCCGCGCACGTAAGTCCGCACCTGCTTCCAAGAGAATATCTATGGCCGGGACGTTGTCATAGTGCGCAGCATTATGTAGTGGAGTGTCCCCGAAGGTATTTGCCATATTTACGTTTGCTCCACGAGATAGGAGCAGTCGAATGATGGGTAACAACGTAAGATTGTCGTCTGGATCTTGTACTGCGCCAGTTAAAGGTGTGTATCCGTCATTATCATCTACGTGATTCACATTTGCGCCAGCGTCGAGGGCTGCTGTGACTTCAGCAATGTCTTCAGCGGTAATTGCGTCCGTAAGCCTTGAATCATGGACTGAATTTGCAGGTGCCGCAGGAGGCGCAGCAGCTGCAGGTGCCGCAGGTGCCGCGACCGAGGCTACCGCTGCCTGCACTGCCTGTGCCACAGAAGCGACGGGAGATGCAGGGGCTGGAATATCAGCTTCCTGTCGTGCAATCGCAATTGCACCATCCCATTCGCCCAGTTCTGCCTTGGCGATAACATTTGCCACATACCGCTTCTCTGGTCTCGCTGCAAATCTTCGTGTTGCGTATTGAAAAGGTGTTTCCTCCCTGTCTTCCGGAGGTTCCTTAATTTTCAGCGTGAGATCTGGACGTTTCTGGAAGAGTGCGTAAAAGAACTTGGGATCGTGAAAGGACATGGTGAAAGGAGTATGTCTGTCATGCCTCCGCTGGGCATTGACGTTGGCTCCCTTCTCCAGAAGAAGATCTATGATTGGATACATTTTCTGCCGAAAATCGACGTGAGAAGTAACGGCACGGTATAACGGAGTTTCCTCGTAGAAATTGAGCCGTGTATTCACATCTGCTCCTGCCGCCAATGCAGCACGCACGCCATCAATATCTCCTCGTTGGACTGAAGCTAGAAGCTTCTGATCTTGCTCTGGGTTTGGGGCTGGCGCTGGGGCTACCGCTGATGCTACCGCTGCCTGCACTGCCTGGGCTACAGAAGCGACGGGACCTGCTGCTGGCGATGCCGCCGCTGGAGCAGCGAGTGGTTGAGGAACAGGGTCTGCCATTATACCTTCATGTGCAAATATTGTTCTTTGTTATAAACAACTGCTGTTCCATGTCACATATTCCACGCATGTTGCTGGACAGGAGCGCCTCTGCACAAAGTTTAGAGTTTCAGATCGTGAAATTGTTTGAGGCAGGAAGACCAGGTGCAGTCTCAGCGGATAAAATACCCATGCTATACCAGACTTACCGTCTTATGCATGCGACTTTTTTGACACTGGATAAAGCTTTGTCTGGAGAACCGATTTCACCTCTTTTGCCGATGGATGTGGATTTTATAACACCCACGTGGAATGTTTTAGGTGCAGGATTGTTTCCTGAATACGGTCGTCCTCAACGCACTGATGTTGTTGTATGCATAGTCTCACTCGGCACAGAAGTCGTTTCATGCTGCACCCTAGTGATTATGCAACATGGCATTGAAATTTGGGGTGTATCATCAAATCCAAGTTTTAAGCGAAGCGGTAGTGTGAATTACTTGTTCTATAATATCTTCTCTAAGATGATGGACTTGTATGGAGGTACTCTACCAACTATACGTGTAGAGGTTCCGAGGGAGTCATATCCCTACATCAATTTCTATGATAGGTTCTGGATGTACGCAAAACTCGGTTTTACTCTAATAAATGGTTCTATATCGCTTCATATGGGAAATGGAACACCGAATGGTGTTGTTACAGCTCAAGATGTCAAGATCGTAAGTCCGCTATATATTGAAGGAGCTGACGATGTTCAATTGTATGGATCTAACGGACAGGTAATATCACTTGCAGATTCGAAACGGATAAATCCTATTGGAATGCCGGGTCCAGACAGGATCATTATGAGCACTCTCCCCAATCCAATGATAGCGCGGAAACTAACTGAGGGGTTAGAGCAGGCTCGTGAAAAGGGGTTTGAACTCCAACCTCTATCTAACGATCTCCCCGCCTATCAATATGGGTTTATGTCGCATAGCGGATATGCTTTGACAGATGACAGATCAGGAATCGCCGGGGGAAAACTTCCTGACAATGTCGAACTCGTAATTTTAAATTCGCCTGGAAGTGCGACATACTCTGGCATGATTAAGAACAACTGGCAGTTTAATGAATCTCACTTAATGCGTTTTCCGATCGGGTATTTGAAACTAGCATGTCCCGGCTTCAAACTACGTGACGGAAAAATTAGCAGCCAGGATTTTTTGACTGCAACTGGAGATTCACCTGTAATTTATTTAACCTATCCTCCTATCGAAGGCAATCCTCGTCCAGGCGAGTCGCTCTGCCAGATACATTCTTACGGACCTGGAGATATGTTCCCAGAACTCGTCCTCGAATGTGATGTAGGGCCAAGGTCCACAGACTGGATGGCAATGTGGTTAGGCATGTACCAACTCCCCGCTAGCTGGAAAAATACCGTAGATCTTTCGCTACCGAATGTAAATGCTTACGTGGATGCAGCATCGCCACACATACAACGATTAACAGAACTGGGATATCCAGACCCCGCAATGAAACAGTTTCCTTCTGATACTCCGCCTATGACGCCCAGCGGAGTTGTCACCTATAGAAAATTGTTATCATCACTTTTTTCTGGTGTGCCACCAGGCTCACCTCGTGTTCGTTTATGTATTTTTTCATGTGGCGTGGTTGTAGGTGGAGGCGATCAAGTCAATCAGCAATTGCGCGCACTCTCTTCTCTTAAAATGACTCGACATGTAACTCTGCCAGTTGAAAATTATTTACCTTTTCTCCAACGATGGGGAACCGCAATTGATGCTGCGTTTGGAGGTATGTTTTTGCCGCGAAACGGTTGGTTGGAGGCTCAGCGGGCGAGGGGTCGTCGTCGTTCGAAGACACGAAAGATGAGGAACCGCAAGGCTAAGCAGAGGAAGAACAAACGAACAATCAAACGGTCTTAAACCCTCTTCCTACGCGTGCGTCGCGCCTTCTTCCGCCTCTGCGTCTTCCTGCGTCCAGCATGCAGTTCAGTCTTGACTTCGCGCAGCATTGCGTCCAGGATATCAATATACGCCTGCCCAGCCTTGCGTGTAGGTGTCGCTGGCGGTGCTGCTGTCACCAGATCGTCGGCCATGTGCCCCATTAGGATTTTCATCTGCGACATGAAAAACACCTCGGACTTCATTACGGACAGGAATCCGGTCTTGACGTTTTTGCCGTCGCCTACCAGACGGAACAGTCCCTTGCCACCGCGGTACTTGCTGACATTCACCGTGTATTCAGGATTGATGCGGCGAATGTAATCTGCCATCAGCGTCTTGGCAAACGTCACACCCGTTGCATTGTCGCCCTTTTTTAGCTGAATGAATTCCATGAGCATGAGGAGTCGTTCTTTGAGTGTGTGGGGATCGCCTGCCATTATTCTAAAACGAATACTCTTTCTTTCAACCTTATATAGCCGCATCGCCGCAGATGGAGAAATGCAAGCACCCTGCCGATTGTAAGCGCAAGGCCTATTCTGCCACTCAATGTCGGTGTGGCAATGTCTATTGCGCACTGCACAAAGGAGATCACGGATGTACCTACGATTATCGTAAGGAACATCAGCAACTGCTCTCCAATCAGAACCCCCGAGTCGTGGCTCCTAAACTCACTGACCCATTATTCTCCTGTAATACGCCTCGATGAAGTGGTTTGACCTCGGCGCCGCCAGATGCTTATCCAGTTCAGTATAGAGTTTCGCAAACCGCCTTTTTCGTCCTTCGGGGCTCAAGTGCAGGATATCTGTATTGTCCGTCAGGTAGTCCAGAAACAGCAGAGCCCACGCAATACACCATCCCATCTCGTTGTCTCCCTTGAAGCGCTGTAGATAGACGCACTTAGACCGATCTACGCATGCCGTATTGATGATATGCACAGGGACATCCGCTATCTTTTCAAACTCTTTCTCCATGTGCGTCTTCATGTCTGGCGAGATATCGCGCAGACTCCTCATGTCAAAGAAGTAGAGATTGAGTCCATCGCCTTCGCGGATCGCCAGAGTACAGACCACATGCTGCACAAATACTTTGAGAACATCGTTGGGACCCACATCATAGCACGTGAAAAACACGAACGGCTTCTGGGAAAATTTGAGGGCATACTTGAGCCCCACGTAGGTCTGAGTAGGTTTTCCCGTGATATTGTTGATAATGATATCGACGTAATCGGCGGGGTTAAACACAAAAAGGTAGTCATCTGTCCGTTCCTTCATCTCGAACTTCTTGTAGATATTTCTCCGGTTGGCCACCTCTGTTGGGTGAGGCCGTAGATGGCCGTTCTCCATTCTTATTAGATGTTGTCAATATCTATTTCCGGAACCTCGGCAGCTGGCGCTGGCGTTGTCTCATCTGGCGTCTCAAACTCAATCCCGTCAGCTGCACCATCCGCCTTCTCTGATTGGAACAGACGAGGATCCAGATCCATCTCCTCCCTCAGATCCTTGACCTGCTGCGGAGTCAGCACCCCCATGATCTCGTGCGTAACGCCGACATCCATCCCCGTCTCCACGACTACAACAATAGAGCCGACATCCACAAATGCATCCTTCTTCCCCCTGCCGCTCAAGGACCCTCGCACCAGAGCCTTGACCGTATGCAGCCTCTCTTCATGGATATAATCCACCTCCATGCGCCCTTGACCCAGCTTCTTCTGTACCTTGCCGATATGCAGGGAATCAGGGACATCCCCCTCCCGCGCATCCGACAAGATGTTCTCAAACAGCTTCTTCGCCTTCTTTGATGTTGATGATTCCGAGTTTGATCCCTTCTTGTGCTTTGATCCTCCTGCTGTGTTCTTTGGCATCTTGTATGTTCGCTTAGTATAGTCAGGGAAACAGCAGTGTGCAATCCGTTTTCTATAAAACGAGTTTGGAGAGCTAGAGGATTATGTATAACAACAATGGGACAGTGTTACAGTCTTCATCACTCTCCTGCGAGCATATCAGCCTCGTCCAGGGTCAAGATGATCATCGATTCTGGTGAAAACGGATTAAAGTGTGGGAAATATCACTCAAAAGCCTATCGAGACTCACGAAATGGACGAATATTCATCAGGACGACGGAAGAAATCCGACAAGGCAAAGGATAAGGCTGGCAAACCATCATCAAAGCACGTGCGGGAGTACCAAAAACGGATCGCTTCATCCCAGGGTAGAAGGGAAAAGCCCCGAGACAATACGACAAGATGAACCCGAACAACGACAACACTACCAGCAATAACACGACCGACATCAACCTGGAGAACGAACTGGATATCCAAATGGCGCATGCTAACGAGTGGGAGATACAGATGGACGAGTATGAGCGGCAGGCGGAGATGGGTGAGTATCTCGCGTATGAAGATGAAGGCGATGAGCTCGCAGCTGATTGCCCCCTGACTCCTCCTCCTCCTACCCCCGACATTCTAGAGATTGCTAGAGAGAACTGGAACCACAGGGGCGCCAATGCGGGTCCCATTTGCGACCAGTGCGAGCAAGATCGCACTGGGTATGGCGGTCGTATCTGTCTGGCATGTGATACGCAGCCAGAGGAGTGCGGATGCGGATGCGATGGTGTTTGGGAAGATCACGAACTGTGGCAGAGAATCCGCAGAGATCTCTCTCAGTCCTTCGTCCATATTGAGATACCGCCTCCTTCTCCCGTCACCCAGGGGTAACAAATACTGGGTATTCACGAAAAAGATGGTTTATAGCAAATCGAATGGTTTGCCAAAACGAATCATCTTTTTCCATGCAGGTTAGAGTAGTATGCCCCAGAAGGACCTTGGACAGTATTTTACCCACTCCAATGTTCTTCGTGACTTTGTATTCCACTGTGTCCGCAACCGCAATGAGCGCCTTCTCGAGCCTTCTTTCGGTGCCGGAGATCTTCTGCTCGCGTTCAAGGCCCTCGACCCCGACTATCCAATGGACTGTTACGAACTTGACCCAACAATTCCACTGGTTGTACAATTCAATTCTTACCAGTCCGTCAGTTACGCCGACTTTATTGCCGCCCCAATCGCCACCACCTACCGAACCATCGTCGGAAACCCTCCCTACGTCAAACATCGTGCCGGAAACCTCTACATCCAATTCATCGAGAAGTGCGTCGGACTACTGGCACCGGGCGGCGAGCTCATCTTTATCGTCCCTTCCGATTTTCTTAAACAGACCCGTTCCTCTGCCATACTCACTCGTATGATGCAGGAGGGCTGCTTCACAGACGTGCTCTTCCCCCACAACGAGCGGCTCTTTGAAGGTGCTGCCATCGATGTCATGGTCTTTCGGTACGAGAAGGGCGTTCAGTCGCGCACTACTCGTGTCAATAGCCTTCTGCGCACCTGCCAGATCCAAGGTGGGATCGTCAGCTTCACTGATCAAACCGTGCAAGGAACACCTCTCTCTGAACTGTTCAACATCTATGTCGGTCTCGTGAGCGGCATGGATGCAGTGTATAGGGTTCCCTTTGGAAACGTAGGCATCCTCACCGATAAGGATACGACAACGCCGTTTATTCTTGTGGATACCTATCCATGCGGGAATACCCAGATCGATGCGCATCTTGCGGCTCACAAGGACGCGCTCATGGGTCGTAAAATCAAAAAGTTCGGAGAGACCAACTGGTTTGAGTGGGGTGCTCCACGCAACAAGCGAGCCATGGATGAGCATATCGGAAAACCATGTATCTATGTGCGCAACCTCACTCGTCAGTCAGACGTTGCATTTGCGGGGACAGTCTCATACTTCGGCGGAGCTCTGCTCTGCCTGATCCCCAAGCAGCCCATGGATGTCGCACCTATCGTAGCCTACCTGAACTCCCCCGAACTGAAAAATGAATACACGTTCTCAGGTCGGTTCAAGATCGGTCATAAGCAGGTCTCGAATATTCTTATGCGAACATCTTCTTGAGTTCAGCATCTGCGAACTTGTCCATCCCAGCAATTGCCTGACGAATAGATTTTTGCACTGTCCCGAACATCTCTAGGAGTGCAGAGTGGTACTTAGTTTCTGGAGTCACGTAATCAATATTCTTGAACTCTTTCTTCCAGTTGATCTGGAAGATGTTTGCAGGGTTGGAGTTGTATGCGCGAATATCCAGGATTGACTTCAGGAGTACCCTACCAGTGTCCTTATCCACTGCCAGGTAGTGGTACTCCGTCTTACGATCCCGCTCAGTCTTATGTGGAATCTTCTGAATGTGCTCAAACCACTTGTTCATGTTCATATTCTTCTTCTCGACTTCCACCGCGGTCAGCGTGTAAAGGAACGCGACCTTATTGAAGGCGTTGCCCGCAGCGCCCTTGGTGATTTTGAGATTGATAGGGATGCCGTTTATGCGAATATCGTACCAGTGCCTGTCCTTAGCAATCTCACATACCATATGTGGATCCTCCTCTTTTAGTCCCTCGACAAGGGCGTCCAGATACTCCTTCTCCTTGACTGCACTGATGATACGGCCATCGCCTCCCACGGAATACGAGATGTTGATCTTCTTGCACACCTTCTTGATAGCCGCGATCGTTGCTGCATACGTCATTTTGTTTCTGAATGACTATCTTCCTATCCACATTCGTTTTTACAAATTAAAAATGTCCATATTTTAACCCTCTGGATGACACGGGGTGGATTACACTGTCGCGAAGATACTGGCGACGAAGAGTGCAATGAGAGCAATAAGGATTGCAACGAGCATATCAAATGTCTTATCATCAGTCAGCGGCTGCTCTATAATGCGGAGTGGCTCGCCTGCCTTTGGCTCCTCGATAGGTAGCGTTGGTTTCGGCGAGTCGGGCTCTGTCTCTGGAAGCGGCGCGCGCTCCTCGGGGTAAATCTCTGGTGGATCCGGAATTAACGGGTCGCACTCGGTGCAGTCGCACTGTGTCCCGTCAATGCCGTGTGGCTGTGTGGGCTTAAACTCGCAGTTTGTCCCGTCGCATGCGGCATCGTAACACTGGTTCTCACACATCTTCACTGGCGGGAGGTTGTTCTCAATAATCTCTACATTGAACTGCATCGCCACGCTCTCCTCTGCGTAGTCCCTCCACTCGCTGCGCATGAACTGGCGCGTCTCGTAGTTCATTGCTGTCAGGCACTCGTTCCCTGTGAAGAACGCGAGACCCGTGATGCGGATCTGCTCCTCGCCGACGCCTATCAGACAAGCGAGCGTAGAGATTGTCGTCTTGCTGTCAGGGTACCAGTAATACATCCTCGAATCGTCATTGCGGTACTGATCCACCTCCACCCGCACCTCATTCGTCTTGGGCAGCCACTCCACCTCGTAGCGATACACGCCATTCACCGACACCTGCGCCAGCTGACGCACGTCCTCTGCGTCCTCGCCACCCCACCCATCCTCCCGCGAGACAGCCTGTGCCTCCTGGATCACTCGCTGCCCCGTCGTCAGCTCCTTCACCTCGGCTTCGTAGTCGTAGTCGTAGTCGTAATCCTCAGCGGGAACGTACGGCATCCGCTTCCACTTGCTGATGGGACCCATCCCAAAGTCGCCGAGGAGATAGGCATTCTCAGCCTCGTTCTCGCGATCTTCCGCCAGCCGATCCACATCCTCCTCCTCGCGAAGCATGTCCAACTCGTGGTCGTACTCCTCGAGCTCCTTCGCGAGCGCCTCCTGCCTGCTCTTCCAGTCCAGATACCGCTGATAGTCCTCGTCGTGGTCGTAGTTGTTGTTCTCAAACATGCTCATGATGATTGTGTGATGTGTTGTGAAGAAGGTGCCGGGACTCATCCGTTTCCCCCAGACTTTACCGATCCGTTTTCGCGTTTTGACAAAAACGGATCGCCCGGAATCAGGAACGGATCAAGAAGCATACCCCTAGCATCTTACACATCACAACCAACAACATGAGCATCGTTAAGATCAATCACATCATCACCGAGGAGATCACCAAGGCTGTGCGCAGCATTTCTGGAATGTTCGAGATCGACGCCGACAAGTTCTCTCAGGAGCTTCTCGTCGCTATGGGGCTGGTGGAGCGCACCACTGGCGCTCCCGTCACCGTCGCCCCCAAGCCCATCAAGGCGAAGGCGGCACCCAAGACCAAGGCCAAGGCTGAGACCACCACCGAGGTCCGCGTCACCGTCGATACCGGCGACGACGCATCCAATGAGGGCGACACGTCTTCCACCGACAAGAAGCCCCGTGCCCGCACGGTCAGCGCCAAGTCCAAGGAGCTCTTCAACGCGCTCCCGGGTGCGACGCCCGAGAAGCTCAAGGAGGTCATGAAGGCGTACAAGGAGGCTCCGCAGTCCGACATCGACTTCAAGGGTGGCGACTTCATCGGCTTCGCTCGCTACCAGCTTCTCCCAGCTGGCGGCGCTGGTGCCCCCGCACCCGAGGTCAAGGAGAAGGCGACTCGCAAGAAGTCCGAGAAGAACTTCACCTGGACGCCCGCCTCAAAGAAGATCTTCGAGGAGATTGTCAAGAGCAGCGGCGCCGAGGTGACGGACGACCTCAAGAAGGAGTTCGCCGAGTACGCCAACGCCAAGTCCAAGGAGGACTACGCCCCGCTGGCCCCCGCTGGCCACATCCGCGCCTTCCTGGCTGCCAAGGCCAGTCCCGACGATCTCGCCGTCGGCGTCGCCAAGCTGACGCTCGACTCGCAGCCCGAGCCCGAGGTTAAGCCCGAGACCAAGCCAGTCGAGGAGGAAGAGGTGGAGGAGTTCGAGCACGACGGTGAGACCCTGTGCATCGGCATCCCCTCCGGCAAGATCTACCGCGACACGGAGGCGGGTCTCATCCTCATCGGCGTCGCGGGGCAGGGTGCCTACAAGTCAGTCAAGATTCCGTCCGCCTAAGCAGCATGCATGTAACCAGTCAAACAAACAGTCTTTTTCCATTCCATCCCACATCCCCGACCCCGACCCCGACCTTCAATAACCTTTCATACCCCCGTCCCCCGCGATCCTCTGACCTCTTCATTCATTCACTCAT